>ERZ1740065.25-NODE-25-length-72944-cov-7.282745_pt1 | contig 72944 bp, 72 predicted proteins | sample MGYA00581738_ERZ1740065 | MGnify/ENA primary metagenome ERZ1740065 (study PRJEB43018, sample SAMN04849749) | marine metagenome | isolation source: floating plastic debris | place: Pacific Ocean | collected 2008-09-01 | study: EMG produced TPA metagenomics assembly...
GCTGTGGGGAGGTCGAGGCGGGCTACTCGGAGCCCGTCGATGTCGACGCCGTTCGACAGCAGCGCGCCGACGCCGGCTACACCGATGCGCAGGTGATTTACTTCGGTACGCAGCGCGACATCATGATCCGGATTCCGCCCAGCGAGGCGTCCGATGGCACGGAGTTACGCGAAGCCCTGCTGAGCGTGTTGCAGCAGACGGCGCCTGACGTCGAGTCACGCAGCTTCTCGGTGGTGTTCCCGCAGATCGGTGGCGAAGTGGCTGAGGCCGGTAGCCTGGCCATGATCTTCGTGTTGATCATGATCTTCATCTACATCATGTTCCGCTTTCAGTGGCGTTTCTCGGCGGGCGCCGTGGCCGCGCTGGCACACGATGTGGTCATCACCGTGGGTTTGTTCGCGCTGTTCCAGTTTCCGGTCGACTCGTCCGTGATTGCGGCCTTGCTGGCCGTTATCGGTTATTCACTGAACGACACCGTCGTCGTGTTCGACCGTATCCGAGAGAACTTTCTGTCGCTGCGCGGCGAGGCATCTGACGGGGTCATCGATCGTTCGATCAACCAGATGCTCGCACGTACGATTATTACTGGCGTGACCACGCTGCTCGTGCTGACGGCGCTGTTGGTGCTGGGTGGTGAGTCTGTACGCTCGTTCTCGATCGCATTGATCGCCGGTATCGTGATCGGTACCTACTCGTCGATCTACGTGGCCAGCGCGGTGGCGTTGCAACTCGGTGTCAGCGCGCGCGACCTCTTGCCGCCCGAGCCTGTCGACGGCGACGAGATCGACGAGTTGCCCTAGCGGCGCGACGGCGTCACGAGATTGCCGCGGTCCCTTCGGGCCCTCGCAATGACGGTGGCGTCAACGCGAGCTGGCGCAGTTAGAGTCTGTCATCGCGAGGCGGCGCAGCCTTTTTCCGTCATCGCTATATGGCGCAGCCCTTTTTTTTCGTCATCGCGAGCTGGCGCAGCCCTTTTTTTTCGTCATCGCGAGCTGGCGCAGCCAGCGTGGCGATCTCCATCCGGTTGTCGTGCCGTTGAAACGCGCGAAGGCGTTGAGAGATTGCAGCGGGCCCTTCGGGCCCGCGCAATGACGGGTGCGCCGTTTGGCGTCTCGCGGCCTTACGTTTTTCCGAGCATCGCCCGGACGGGCGCGCGACCTTCGTTGGCGAACAGCTTGGCCAGCGCGGCGTAGATCTTGGGCGTGCCCGTCATAATGTGGCCGCCGTGCAGGTAGTCTTCGCCGCCGTCCACGCCACTCACGATGCCGCCGGCCTCGCGGATGATCAGTGCGCCCGCAGCCACGTCCCAGGCCTTCAGCCCAAACTCCCAGAACGCGTCAAGCCGGCCCGCCGCCACGTAGGCCAGGTCAAGCGCCGCGGCACCGGGGCGGCGCACACCTGAGCTTGCCAGCAGCACCGTCTTGAGCAGTGCAAGGTAGTTGTCGACGTCTTCTTCCTGGCCGGCGCGGAACGGGAAGCCCGTGCCCAGCAATGCGGTCTTGAGGTGCTGTCTCCCGCTGACGCGAATCTTGCGGCCGTCGAGCTGCGCACCCGCACCGCGTGAGGCTGTGAACAGCTCCTGGCGCAGCGGGTCGTAGACCACACCATGCGAGAGCCGCCCGCCAATCTGACAGGCGACGGAGACACAGAACACGGGGTTGCCATGCAGGAAGTTGCTGGTGCCGTCGAGCGGGTCGATGATCCAGGTGACGTCTTCCTGCCCGTCGTGGGCACCCGTTTCCTCCGCAAGGATGGCGTGGTCGGGATAGCTCTTGCGAATCTCATCGATGATCTTCGCTTCAGCCAGGCGGTCGGCCTCGCTGACGAAATCGTTGCGGCCCTTGCTCTGAACATTGAGATCGCCAAGCCGGCGTTGGCTGCGAATCAGGGAGTCGCCACCCTTTCGCGCAGCGGCGACAGCGACGTTGAGCAGGGCGTGCATGGTAGGGGCTCTCTCGAATACAGGACACGCCGGGCGGTGCCGGCGTGCAAAGGGGCGGTAGAATAACATGTTGACGAAGCCAGACGACGGAGCCCCCTGGTGCTCGACGCAGTCCGCATCGTGCTTGTAGGCACGACGCACCCCGGAAATATCGGCGCCACCGCGCGCGCCATGATGAATATGTCCTTGTCGGACCTCGCGCTTGTGCGCCCGCGTACGTTTCCGAGTTCTGAGGCCGTGGCCCGTGCGTCGGGTGCGACGGGGATTCTCGACAATGCGAGTGTGCACGAGACGCTGGCTGATGCGGTTGCAGACTGCAGCTTCGTCGTCGGCACGAGCGCCCGACAGCGCAGCATCGCCTGGCCGCAACTCACGCCGCGGGAGGCGACGCAGGAGGTGTTGTCGCGGACAGACGCAGGTCGCGTCGCTATCGTGTTTGGCCCCGAAAAGACAGGCCTTGGTAACGAGGACATGGATCTGTGCAGTTCACTGGTCGTCATTCCCACGACGACCTTCAGCTCGCTGAATCTCGCGATGGCTGTGCAGGTCATCGCCTACGAGCTGTTCCTGGCCACGGATCCGGAACCACGTCTGCAGGACCCCGAGTCCCCGCCGGCGACTGCCGAAGAGATGGCGCATTTCTACGACCACCTGGAGCGGCTGTCGCTGGAGTCGGGCTTTCTGAACCCCGAGAATCCGCGTTACCTCATGCGCCGCGTACGGCGGCTGTTCAACCGGGCTGAGCCCGATCGCAATGAGGTCAATATCCTGCGCGGCATTCTGGCGGCGCTCGAGTCCAAACGCTGGCGCGGAGGGGAGCGCTGATGTTCGGGCTCGCGCCAGTCGATGCGATCTACATGGATTACGCGGCCACCACGCCCGTGGCGCCCGAGGTCATGGCGACGATGCAGGCGGCCCTGGCTGATTTCGGCAACCCGTCTTCAAGCCACGCCTGGGGGGCACAAGCGGACGCGCATGTTGAGGCGGCCGCGGCTGCACTGGGCGCGGCATTGGGCGTCGCGTCCGACACGCTGGTCTGGACCTCGGGTGCGACCGAGTCGGACAACCTCGCCATTATGGGCGCAGCACGGTACCGCGCGGCGCGGGGCAAGCATGTCATCACGAGCCGCACCGAACACAAGGCGGTCATTGACGCCTGCAAGCAGCTCGAACGTGAGGGCTTCGAGGTCACCTGGCTGACGCCGGAGGCGGATGGCCGCGTCACACCGGGGGCGCTTGCAGCCGCCTTGCGCGATGACACGGTGCTCGTCTCGCTGATGTGGGTGAACAACGAAATTGGCACGATCAACGACATTCCCGCTCTGGCCGCCGTCGTGGCCGAGCACGATGCGTTGTTCCACGTCGACGCCGCGCAGGCGTTCGGGAAGGTGCCCGTGGCGCCCGCCGAGCTGGCCATTGATCTCATGTCCGTGACGGCACACAAGTGCTACGGGCCGAAGGGCATCGGAGCGCTCTACGTGGCGCCGCGCCACGGTGTGCAGTTCGAGCCCCTGTTGTTCGGTGGCGGACAGCAGGGCGGACGCCGCCCGGGCACGCTGCCCGTGCACCAGATCGCGGGATTTGGCCGCGCCGCGGCGCTCGTCAGCGAACAGCTTGAGGCTGACCGGGTGCGTCTCGATGCGCTGGGCCGGGACCTCGCTGCGCGTGTGTTGGCTGTGCCGGGCGTCGTGCTGAATGGCTCCGCGACCGAGCGCCTGCAGAGCATCGTCAACGTGTCGATCGAAGGCGTGGCCGGGGAGGCCCTGGTGGCCGCCATGCAACCGATCGCGCTCGCAACCGGATCGGCCTGCAATTCACGCGACGTGGCGCCTTCGTTCGTGCTGCGTGCCCTGGGACGGGACGATGTGCTCGCAGGCGCGTCGCTGCGCTTCTCTCTGGGGCGCTCGTCGACGCCCGAGGACGTCGACACGGCTGCGACACGCTTTGAGGCTGCCGTCACACGACTGCGCGACATGGCCGGCGATCTGGCCCGGGTGTTGCCTTGAATCCTGCGGAGTTGCGCACATCTTTACTGGAGGCGCCCAGGCACTATGGGTCCGCGATCCCGGGTACGTTTACCGGCGCTTCCGGCAGTGTTGCCCGGGCATGTGCGGTACAATTCTCCGCAACGGTCGGCGCTGACGGGCTTCGGGACATCCGATACCTCGTCTTCGGCGGCCCCGACGCCATCGCGGCCTGCGAGTACGTGGCCCGACGGGCGCTGGAAACAACAGCCGTCGGGTCGGCGCAGGACTGGCTCGAGGCTCTGGCTTTATCGCGCGACGCGCTGTCGACCTTGCTGGTCGTCGAGGACGCGTGGCGTGCCCTGGTCGCGGCGGCGACTCCATAAACGGGAACGGACGACATCATGGCGGTTTCGCTTTCTGACAATGCAGCGGCACGGGTGCGCAGCTTCCTCGACAAGCGGGGCGGTGGGGTTGGTCTGCGGCTGGGTGTTCGCAAGTCCGGCTGCAACGGTTGGGCCTACGTCATCGACTACGCGGACGTCGTCGAGGCCAACGACGCGGTGTTCGAGCAGGACGGTCTGAAAGTGCTCGTCGACCGCGACAGCCTGCCCATGCTCGACGGCACCCAGGTGGATTTCGTCAAGGACGGCCTCAACGAGGTCTTCCGCTTCGTGAACCCCAACGTGGCCGGCGAATGCGGCTGCGGTGAGAGCTTCAACGTCGACGGCGACTGAGCGCGTTGTCGCCGGGACGACCCGGCGGTAGAATTCCGCCGCCCGGCGAGACCGGGCACCCGATTTTTCCCGGCCGGTCTGTGCACCGGCCGTTCCGTATCAAGAGGAAACAGAACCGATGGCCATCGAGACCACCCTTTCCATCATCAAGCCCGACGGCGTGCAGAAAAACCTCATCGGCGAGATCTACGGCCGCTTCGAGAAGGCTGGCCTTGAGATCGTGGCGGCACGCATGATGCAGCTGACGCAAGAGCAGGCCGAAGGCTTTTACGCGGTTCACAAAGAGCGCCCGTTCTTTGCCGACCTCGTGAGCTACATGATGTCGGGCCCCGTGATCGTGCAGGCGCTTCATGGTGAGAACGCTGTTGCCGTCAACCGTGACCTCATGGGCGCCACCAACCCGGCTGACGCTGAAGCAGGCACGATTCGCGCAGACTTCGCCGACAGCATCGAAGAGAACATCGTGCACGGCTCGGACGCGACGGAAACCGCGGCCGTTGAAGTCGCGTTCTTCTTCCCTGAAGGCATCAGTGAGCGCACGCGCGGCTGATTCCGCCCAGGACGCCGCCACCGTTGCGGCCGACGGCGACAACCTGCTCGGGCTGCCGCGCGCGGCACTCGAGCAGTGGTTCGCCGAGCGCGGGCACAAACCGTTCCACGCGCGCCAGCTCATGCAATGGGTGCACCAGCGCCAGGTTCTCGACTTCGAGTCCATGACGGACCTGGCCAAGCCGCTGCGCGCAGAGCTCGCAGCGAACGCGACGCTCGAGCTGCCGCGCATCATCAACCGGCACAAGTCCACCGATGGCACCTTCAAGTGGCTCATGGCGGCGAAGAACGGCCAGGCCATTGAAACCGTGTTTATCCCCGAAGCTGATCGCGGCACGCTGTGCATTTCTTCGCAGGTCGGCTGTGCGCTCGACTGCGCGTTCTGTGCGACCGCCAAGCAGGGCTTCAACAGCAACCTGACCACGGCCGAAATTGTGGGCCAGGTATGGACGGCCATTGCCGAGTTGCCGCGCCGCGCCAACGGTGAATCGGCCATCACCAATGTGGTGTTCATGGGCATGGGTGAGCCGCTGGCCAACTACCGTAGTGTGGTGCCCGCGCTGCAACTGCTGCTCGACGATCACGCTTACGGCTTGTCGCGTCGCCGCGTCACCCTGAGCACCTCGGGCCTCGTGCCGCAACTCGACAAGCTGGCGCAAGAGTGCAATGTCGCACTGGCCGTGTCGTTGCATGCGCCCGACGACGACCTGCGCGACCGGCTCGTGCCGATCAACAAGATCCACCCCATCGAAGATCTGCTCGACGCCTGCTGGCGTTACGTGGCCGCATTCGGCAACCGACACGTGACCTTCGAGTACGTCATGCTCGATGGTGTGAACGACCAGCGCGAACACGCCGATGCGCTGGCCCGTCTGCTGGCCGGCAAACCCGCCAAGGTCAATCTCATTCCCTTTAACCCGTTCCCGGGTACCGAGTTTGAGCGCAGCCCTGATGCGGTCATCGACCGCTTCCGCGACCGGCTGCGGTTTCGTAATGTAGTGACCACCGTTCGGCGGACGCGAGGCGACGACATCGATGCCGCCTGCGGCCAGTTGGCCGGGCGCGTCAAGGACCGCGTACGCCGGCGTCTGGGAGACCGCTGAGGTCACGGCACGCCTGCCGCGTCTCCTGTAAACTCCGCGCATGTTCGATGCGAGGACGAATTCCATGGTGCGCGCACTTCTGCTAACCGTCGCAGCCTTGCTGTGTACCGCCTGTGTGACCGAATCCGGTGGCCGGGTGCTCAAGGAATCGCCCGAGGACGCGGCCGCTTACAACTTTCGCCTGGGCGTCGAGTACATGCGCTCGGGCAAGTTACGCCAGGCCCGCGACCGGCTCGAGAGCTCGGTCAAACAGAACCCCGACTTCGCCCAGGCGCACGTCACGCTGGGTCTCCTGTACAAGCGTATCGACGAACCCAAGCTCGCCGAGAAAGCGTTCCGCGATGCCATCCGCGTGGCGCCGGGTGAGGCCGCCGTGCAGAACAGCTACGCCATCTTCCTTTGCGGCAAGCGCCGGTTCGACCAGGCCGAGAAATACTTCGTACGCGCGGCACGTAATCCGCTCTACTCGACACCTGCCGCCGCGTTAACCAACGCGGGCGTGTGCATGCGCAACAAGCCCGACACCGAGGCTGCGGAGCGGTATTTTCGCCAGGCGCTCGACGTCAACGCCACCTTCGGTGACGCACTCATCCAGCTCGCCGATCTCAAGATGACGACGGGCAATCCGCTCAGTGCACGCGCCTTCCTGGAGCGGCTGATGCAGGGTGCGGACCCGGCCGCAGAGACCTTGCTGATGGGATGGCGTATCGAAACGGCGCTGGGCGATCAGCGGGCCGCAGACGATTACGCGGACCGGCTTGTCGAGCTGTTCCCGGAGTCCCGCGAGGCCGAACAGTTCAAGGGCGGCTAGGCGCCGGCGATGACGGACGACGCGACGCAGGACGCTGCGGCCGACGCAGCCGAGGCTGAACCGGCGCTGGGCGCCTGGCTGCGTGAGGGCCGCGAATCGGCCGGCCTGGGCGTGGAGGCCGTCGCCGCCGCGCTGCACCTGGACCCGGGTGTCATCACAGCGCTCGAGAGCGATGACTTCAGCGCACTGGGTGCACCCGTGTTCGTCAAGGGACACCTCAGGGCGTTGGCCGGCCACGTGGGTCTCGACGTTGACGAAGCGATGCAGCGCTACGCCGACACCGTGGGCGATTCGGGCGCTGAGCCGCCCGAGCTCGTGGTGCAGTACCAGCAGCCGATTCGTCGAAACCGTGTGGCGCCACTGCTGACCTTGCTTGCGGTGCTGGCCGTCGTCGCCGCGCTTGTGGCAGCGTTTCTACTCTGGCCGCGCGGTATGGAGACTCCGGCGGCAACGGCAGCGTCAACCACGGAATCCACTACAGAACCGGCCGTCGAGCGCAGCGAGGCATCGACGCCCGGCACCGGCGCCGAGTCCGCGTCGGCCACTACAGATTTCGCCTCCCGCCTGGCCGAGGCCCGCGAGCGCGCCTCGCAGACCGCGACCGAGCCGGCCACAACGGCGCCTGAGCCCGTTACAGCGACCCCGGCATCGAGCGTGGTCTCAAAGACAGCAGGGCTTCAAATACGCTTCACCGCGGAGTGCTGGTTCGAGGTGCGTGATGCCGAGGGTCGTCGGCTGGCGACAGGCCCGGCGCCTCAGGGTGACTCGCGTCGGCTTGATGGTCCGCGGCCCGTGACGGTGACACTGGGCGTCGCGGATGCCGCGACGCTGATCCTCGACGGTGAAGCCGTGTCGATTCCCGCCAGCGCCCGCCGCGGCCGCAGCGCGAGACTCACGCTGCGTTAGGCAGAAGCCGCGTATAATGCGCGGCTGTCCGGCTCACCACGCGCCCTTCCAGGGCCCCAAGATCATGGCTCAGAACATCACGCCCGTACGGGGCATGAACGACATCCTGCCGCCCGATGGCGACACCTGGCTCGCGCTCGAAGGCATCGTGTCGGAGCTTTTGGCCGGCTACGGCTACCGGCACGTGCGACTGCCGCTGCTCGAGCGCACGGAGTTGTTTCGCCGCTCGATCGGTGATGCCACGGATATCGTCGAGAAGGAGATGTACACCTTCGATGATCGCAATGGCGAGAGCCTGACGCTGCGTCCCGAGGCCACGGCGGGGTTGGTTCGCGCGGCGATCTCGAATGGCCTCACGCACAACCAGAAGCACCGCATCTGGACCGCCGGGCCGATGTTCCGTTACGAGAAACCTCAGAAAGGCCGTTACCGGCAGTTCCACCAAATCGATATCGAAGCCTTCGGCTACGAGGGTCCCGATGTCGACATTGAGATGATCGTCATGTCGGCGCGACTCTGGCAGCGACTCGGCATCTCGAGGCTGTCTCTTGAAGTCAACTCGCTGGGCAGTGCCGAGGCGCGTGCCGCCTACCGTGATCAGCTTGTGACCTATTTCGAGGGCCACCGCGATGTGCTCGACGCCGACAGCCTGCGCCGCCTGGAAAGCAATCCGCTGCGCATTCTCGACAGCAAGAACCCCGCGATGACCGAAGTCATCGCCGGTGCGCCGTTGCTGCTCGACCACCTGGACGCCGAGTCGCAGGCGCATTTTGATGCCCTGCGCGCGGGGCTCGATGCCGTCGGCGTGGCCTACACGGTCAATCCACGCCTGGTGCGCGGCCTCGATTATTACTCGCGCACAGTGTTCGAATGGGTGACCGACGCGCTGGGGTCGCAGGGTGCCGTGTGCTCGGGCGGGCGCTACGACGGCCTGTTCGAGCAACTGGGTGGCAAACCCGTGCCTGCGATCGGCTGGGCCATTGGCGTGGAGCGTCTCGTGGCGCTCTGCGAAGCGGAACAGGCGCGTCCGGCTGCGGTCGAACCCCACGCGTACCTGATCTCGGTGGGCGCGGACGCCGACGCCGCAGCGCTGGCACTCAGCGAGCGTCTGCGCGACGCGGTTCCGGGGCTTCGGCTTGAACGCCACCTGGGTGGCGGCAGCATGAAATCGCAGCTCAAGCAGGCCGACAAGAGTGGCGCCGAACTGGCGCTGATCGTGGCTGAGCGTGAGCTCGCGGACGGCGTGGTTTCGGTCAAGCCGCTGCGCGACCGCCGCGAGCAGGAAAGCCTCGATGAGGCGGGCCTATCACGCCTGCTTGTTACCGAAGTCGGATCGCGCTAAACACCGGGTCGCGCCGTTTCGCGGGGCGCCCGAAACCGCTAGAATTGCCGGCTGATTCGCGCCGGGTGCCGCTGGCCCCGACGCACGACATGACGATGGATAGGTGATGAAACCGTGAGCGATTACGAAGACGCGGAACAAGTCGAGAAACTGAAGGCCTTCTGGGACGAGAACGGCAAGCTGCTGATCAGCGCCGTGGTCCTCTCAACGGCCGGCCTGTTCGGCTGGAACTGGTGGAAGGGCGAGCAACGCGCTTATGCAGAAGGCGCCTCACAGGTCTTTGAGCAGGCCGTCGATGCCGCCCAGGCGTCCGACCTGACCATGCTCGTGTCTCACCACAGCACGCTAAGCACGGACTTCCCGGACTCGCCTTACGTGACACAAGCTGGCCTGCGGCTTGCCGGGCTCTACATGCAGCGCGGTGAGACGGAATCGGCCGAAACGACGCTGCGCGATGTTCTCGCGCGCGAGCGCGGCAACCTGCTTGAGCCTGTTGTGGCCTCGCGACTGGCCCGTGTGCTGTCCTACCGCGGCGATGCGGCGCAGGCGCTCGAGGTGCTCGACAGCGTCGGCGATGAGGGCACCTACGCGCCGCTACTGGCTGAGACGCGGGGCGATGTACAGGTTGCCCTGGGCAACACGGAAGCGGCACGCGCAGCATTCGAATCAGCTCTGACGGCCACCGGTCAGTCCCAGCTGATCGATGTGCGGCTTGTGGAAATGAAGCTCGCCGACCTCGGCGCCGCACCCGTCGTTGCTACGGAAGCGGAAACCCCGTGACCCGCTCACTGCGCCTCTTGGCGCTGGCAACGGCCGTTCTGGCCGTGTCCGGCTGCTCCATTTTCGGCGGTGACGACGAAGAGGCAGCGCTGCCGCCCACGCCGCTCACCGACTTTTCGCCGACGCTTCGGCTCGATCGCGTGATTAACGACGGTATGGGCGGCGGCGGGGGCGTGCTGCGCTACGCATTGCGCCCGTCGGGCGACGGTACGCGCGCCTATGCGGCGGGTGCTGATGGCACGGTGGTGGCTTACGACGCCGTCTCGGGCAAGCGCACCTGGCGCGCAAAGCTTGATGCAACCATCACGGCCGGCCCCGGTGCCGGTGACGGCCGACTCGCCGTTGCGGATCGCAGCGGCGGCATTACGGCGCTGGACGCGCGCACGGGCGACGTCCTGTGGCGACAGGACATCGCGGCAGAAGTGCTCGCGCCGCCTGTTTTGGGTGGCGAACGCGTCATCGTGCGCAGCGTTGACGGCCGTTTGCTCGCGTTGTCGGGTACAACGGGCGAGTTGCTCTGGTTCGTGGAGCAGCCCGTACCGAGGCTGTCGCAACGCGGCACCGGCGCACCCGTGATCGTCGGTGACGCCGTCGTCGCGGGCTTCGACAACGGGCGCATCCTGGCCGCAGACCTGCTCTCGGGCGAGGTGCTCTGGGAGCTGCCTCTGGGGATCCCCTCGGGGCGCAGCGACATCGAGCGCATGGTTGATGCGGACGGTGCACTGGCGGCATCGGGCAACGACCTTTACGTCACGGGGTTCCGGGCCCGGACAGCCGCCATTGCCGCAGAGTCGGGACAGGCGCTCTGGGCGCGCGAACTCTCAAGTTACTCGGGTCTTGGAATCGACTGGACGAACGTCTACATGACGCTCGAGGGCGACCAGGTCATCGCGCTCTCGCGCAGTAACGGCACTCAACAGTGGTCCAACGAGCAGTTCTTGCGCCGGCAGCTGACGGCGCCCGTCGCCTTTGGCGAGTACGTTGTCGTGGGTGACCTTGAGGGCTATCTGCATTTCCTGAGCGCGCGCAGCGGCACACTGGCGGCGCGGGTTCGCGTCGACGACGCGCCGATCGTGCAGCGCCCCTATGTGATGGGCGAGACGCTGTACGCGCAGTCCAGCGAAGGCACACTGGTCGGCTACCGCGAGCGCGGCGAGCGCCGCTAACGCCGCGATGCTGCCCGTCGTCGCACTCGTCGGTCGACCCAATGTCGGCAAGTCGACGCTGTTCAATCGACTGACGCGCACCCGCGACGCACTCGTCGCGGACTACCCGGGGCTGACCCGCGATCGTCAGTACGGCTACGGCAAGGTCGGCGGCCGTGACTATCTTGTGGTCGATACGGGCGGTCTTGGCGATGACGACGAGGGGGTCGCCGCGCTCATGGCGGAGCAGGCGCGTCTGGCTATCGATGAGTCGGACGCGGTCATCTTCCTTGTCGACGCCCGCGAAGGCTTGCTGGCCGGCGACTACGACATTGCGGATCGTGTGCGGCGCAGCGATAAACCGGTGTTCGTGGCCATCAACAAGGCCGAAGGGCTGGACGCCGACGCCGTGGCATCGGACTTCTACGCGCTCGGTCTTGGCAATCCCGCGGTGATCTCAGCGGCACACGGCGATCGCGTGGTCCCGCTCATTGAACACGTGCTGGCCGCGTGTCCCGAAGGCGACACTGAGCCTGAGCCCGACGCGGCCATCATGATTACCGTGGCGGGTCGACCCAATGTCGGTAAGTCGACGCTCATCAATCGCCTCATTGGTGAGGAGCGATTGGTTGCATTCGACAAACCGGGCACCACGCGCGACAGCGTGCGCGTCCCGTTCGAGCGCGATGGCAAACACTATGTACTCGTCGATACGGCGGGCGTGCGGCGACGCACGCGGGTAACCGAGGCCATCGAGAAGTTCAGCATCATCAAGACGCTGCAGGCCATTGAGCAGAGCAACGTCGTGATCGGGGTCATTGACGCGCGTGAGGGCGTGACGGACCAGGATGTCTCGTTGTTCGGCCTGATCATCGAGCGGGGCAGGGCGCTTGTCGTTGTCATCAACAAGTGGGACGGGCTCGACCCGGACCGCCGCCGCGCCCTGCGCGATGGGCTCGAGCTCAAGCTTGGCTTCACGGAGTTCGCCCCGCGTCATTTCATTTCGGCCAGGCACGGCACGGGTGTGGGCAAGCTTTTGCCCGAGGCCGACCGGGTGCACGAGGCAGCGTGTCGTGAGCTGCCGGCATCGGCGCTCACCCGGGCACTGGAAACGGCGATCAGCGCGCACCCGCCACCGCTGTCGCGTGGACGTCGCCCGAGGCTGCGCTATGCACACCAGGGCGGGCGCAACCCGCCTGTCATCGTGGTGCACGGGACGCAGGCGGAACGCCTGTCGGCCAGTTACCGGCGCTACCTCGTCAACTACTTCAGAAAGACCTTCAAGCTGCGGGGCACACCCATTCGCCTGCAGCTCAAGTCGGGCAAGAACCCCTTTGAGGGGCGGCGCAACACGCTGACACCGCGTCAGCAGGCGCGTCGCAAACGCCTGCTCAAGCACGTCAAGAAGCGCTCGTAAGTGACGCCCCGCGGGTGCAGCGTGGTAGGCTCTCGCGACTGATACACAGGGGATAGTGGGAGAGAACAATGAGCATCCTCGAGACAATTCTCAATTCGGGCAACGGTGCCCTCGTGGGCCAGGTTGCAGACAGCCTGAAACTCGATAAGGGCAAAGCGGGCGCCGCCATTGCGGAGCTGTTGCCGGCACTCAAAGGCGGCATCCGCCGCAACGCCGAGAAGCCCGAGGGCCTCGGTGCGCTGATGTCGGCGCTACAGGGTGGTCATCACTCGGACTACGTCGAGAAGCCTGACCTGTTGAGCCGGGCTGCGACGATCACCGACGGCAACGCGATCCTGGGCCACCTGCTGGGCAGCAAGGATGAAAGCCGCAAAGTGGCCGCCGAGGCCGCCTCGCGCACCGGAGTCGATGTGGGCACGCTCAAGAAGATGCTGCCCATGGTCGCGGCCATGGCGATGGGCTCGCTGAGCAAGGAAAGCAAGGGCGGCGGTGCGCTGTCTTCGTTGCTTGCCGGTGGCGCGTCCTCAGCGGGCGCCGGCCTGTTGTCGAGCTTCCTCGATAAGGATGAGGGCGGTTCGGCCGTGGGTAACCTGCTGGGTATGGCCCGTAAGTTCTTCTGACGATGTGTAAGCGCGCCACGCGTCACGGCGTGGCGCGCGCTTTCCTATGACCGCCTCTGCAGCCGGCGCGCGCCAATTCCTCCAGTTGCCGGGTTCGTTCGAGCTGCGCCGTGGCGGCGTCCTCGAGCGGCCTGTGCTCGCCTATGAGACCTGGGGGCAGCTCTCGCCCGAGCGCGATAACGCGATCGTGCTGTTTACGGGCTTGTCGCCGTCGGCGCATGCCGCCTCGTCGCCCGGAGACCTGTCGCCGGGTTGGTGGGAGGAGATGCTGGGTCCGCAACGCCCCATCGACACGGACCGCTTCTTTGTCGTGTGCGTGAATTCTCTGGGCAGTTGCTTTGGCTCGACGGGGCCTTCGAGTGATAATCCCTCGAGTAATGCGCTATACGCAATTGATTTTCCGGTCCTTTCTCTGGAAGACATTGCGAATGCGTCGTTGCCTGTACTCGATGCGTTGGGCATCGACCGGGTGTTTGCGGCGATCGGCTGCTCCATGGGTGGCATGACGGCCCTGGCTTTCGCTGCGCTGCACCCGGCGCGTTGTGGCCGACTCATCTCTGTGTCCTCCGCGGCGCGTGCGGCCCCGTTTGCGATCGCGCTGCGCTCGCTGCAACGCGAGATGGTGCGCCGCGACCCGGACTGGCAGGACGGGCGCTACCCGGCCGGTGCCGGCCCGATCACAGGCATGCGCATGGCACGCAAGCTCGGCATGATCACCTACCGCTCCGCGCAGGAGTGGGTGCAGCGCTTCGGGCGCGAGCGGGTGGCCGCCGAGCATGGCGCCAATGACCCGTTTTGTATCGATTTCGAGGTCGAGTCCTACCTCGAGGCCCACGCGCTCAAGTTCACGGGCGCCTTCGATGCCAACTGTTACCTGTTCCTGTCACGGGCCATGGACCTGTTCGATATCGCTGACTACGGGGGCTCCGTGGCCAGCGGTGTGGGCCGAACGGCGCTCGACGAGGCACTCGTCATCGGCGTGGGCAGCGACATCCTGTTCCCGCTCTGGCAGCAGCGGGAGCTTGCCGATGCACTGGGTGCGACGGGCTGCGACGTGAGCTTCGAGGCGCTCGATTCGATCCAGGGCCACGATTCGTTCCTGGTTGATATGGACCGGTTCCGGCCCGTTATTGGCAGCTGGCTGGCCAACCGCTAAACCGTTTCCGGTGTTAGACTCGCGTCATGGTTATCGCCGCGGATGAGCCCAATGCCCGCGGGGCGGCAGGTCTGGCCCCGCTGATCGCACTATGCGATGAGGCCGTCGCGTTGCCCGACGCCACCGCAATCGTCGACCGTATCAAGTCCGAACTCTGCCGCATGATCCGCGGCAATGCCTTTGAGCTGCCTGTTGCTGTCATGCAGCCGCTCCCGGACCGTTATGCGCGCCGGCTGCTGCATCGCGACCCGGATCGCGGCTACTCCATCGTGGCCATGACCTGGGGTCCCTGCCAATCGACACCCATTCACGACCATGCGGGGATGTGGTGCGTCGAGGGTGTCTGCGCGGGCAGCATCGACGTCCTGCAGTACGAGCTCATGGAGCAGGCGGACGGTGAACGCTATCGCTTTGAACCCCGCAATTCCTACATGGCCGGCATCGGCAGCGCCGGGTGCCTGATTCCGCCCTACGAATACCACCTCATCGCGAATCCCTGCGATCGTAGCCCCGCAGTCTCGCTGCACATTTACGGCGGCGACATGGATTACTGCCACGTCTTCGTTCGTGAGGGTGAGGGCAGCGACTGGCACCGTCGCGCGCAGCGCGCGCTGTCATTCGACGACTGAGCCTAGTCTTCCTTGGGGCGAATGCCCCGGACCGCCGCGTCCACCACGCCATCCCGTAGTGTCACGGCCACGGCATCGCCGGGCTTGAGTGCGGCCGCATCCGTGACGGCATCACCGTCGGTATCGCGCACCACGGCGTAACCGCGTCCAAGGGTTGCGAGCGGACTAACAGCCTGGAGTGTCTTGGCCAGCGCGCCCAGTCGCTGTTTGCGCGTGCGCCGGGTCGCGGCTTCCGCGCGCACCAGCCGTCCCGCGAGATCACCGAGCGTACGCTTGCGCCGCGCGAGCGCTGTCGCAGGCGACTGCACCCGCAGGCGGGCGGCGAGTGCGGCGTGCTGCCGCAGGCGATGGTCGAGCGCCTCCTGGCCCGAGCGGCGCAAGGCCTGGTTCAGTCGCTCAAGCAGTCGCCGTTGTTCGGCGAGCCGGCGCGAGGGGCCCTGCGACTGCAGGCGGCGCGCCAACTGATCCATGCGCTGCGCGTAGCGTTGCAGCAGTCGGTCAGCTGCGTTGCTGAGTCGGTAGCCGCGCTCCTGCGCTTGCCTGAGCAGCGTGCGTCCATCGGGTACGGCGAGCTCGGCCGCGGCTGACGGCGTGGGTGCTCGCGCGTCGGCCACATAGTCTGCGATCGTAACATCCACCTCGTGGCCCACCCCGGCAATCGTCGGGATCGGGCAGTTGGCAATGTCGCGGGCCAGGCCCTCGTCATTGAACGCGGCCAGGTCTTCGAGCGAGCCGCCGCCGCGCGCGAGGATCAGCACGTCGCAGTCTTTGCGGGCTACGGCGAGCGCCAGCGCGCGACGCAGTTCCGTGGGCGCATCCCGGCCCTGCACGCTGGCGCCGTAGATCAACACCGGCACGCTCGGCATGCGTCGGCCGAGCACCTTGAGGATGTCGCGAACGGCCGCACCCGAGGGTGAGGTAATCACGCCAATACGGCTGGGCAGGGCAGGCAGGTCCCGCTTGCGCTCAGCACCGAACAGGCCCTCGGCGTGCAGCTTGCGTGTGAGCTGTTCAAAGGCGCGGCGGAGCAGACCTTCGCCGGCTGGCTCGAGGTGTTCGACGATGAGCTGGTAGTCGCCGCGCGGTTCATAGAGGCTCAGTCGGCCACGCACGAGCACCTGGTCGCCATTGGCGAGATCGCGGGTACTGCCGCGCTGGCGCTGGCGGAAGAACGCGGCGCGCACCTGGGCCTGGCCGTCCTTGAGCGAGAAGTAGACGTGGCCCGATGCCGGACGCGCGAGGTTGGAGACTTCGGCCTCCACCCAGATGCTGCCGAAGCTCGATTCGAGCAGCTCGCGCGAGGCGCGGTTGAGTGCCGAGACACTCCAGACGTCATGCTGTGCCGGTGCCCGCAACGCATCGCTCCGTGAAAGCCTGCGAGTATACGGGACGCACCCACCGGGTGCTTACCTCGCCCGCCCATCCCCGGTACAATGGTCGGTTAACCCCAAACCCCCCCCAGGAACACCGGAGGAGGCGCACCCTGCGTATTGCGAGAGAGGCTCTGACATTCGACGACGTCTTGCTGCAGCCCGCGTACTCCGAAGTATTGCCCCGCGAAGTGTCGCTCGCGACGCAGCTCACGCGCGATATCTCGCTCAACACGCCCCTGCTGTCTGCGGCCATGGATACCGTGACCGAAGCGCGACTCGCGATCACGCTCGCGCAGGAAGGCGGCATGGGCATTATCCACAAGAACCTGCCGCCCGAGGAACAGGCGCGCAACGTGCGTGTAGTCAAGAAATTTGAAAGCGGCATCATTAGCGATCCCATCACGGTCAACCCGGAGATGACGATCCGCGAAGTGCTGCAGCTTACACGCGCCAACAACATCTCGGGCGTGCCCGTGGTTTCCGGCGACGAGACCGTGGGTATCGTCACCAATCGCGACCTGCGCTATGAAACCCATCTCGACGCGGCCGTGTCGACGGTCATGACCCCCAAGGAAAAGCTCGTCACCGTTCGCGAGGGCGCGGCGAAACAGGAAGTGCTGTCGTTGCTGCACCAGCACCGCATCGAGAAAGTGCTCGTGGTCGACGACGCGTTTCGCTTGCGCGGCATGATCACGGCCAAGGACTTCCAGAAAGCCACCGACTTCCCACGTGCCTGCAAGGATGGCAATGGTGCGTTGCGCGTAGGCGCGGCGGTCGGCACGGGCGGTGACACCGAGGAACGCGTCGCCATGCTCATGGAGGCAGGCGTCGACGTGCTTGTCGTGGATACCTCACACGGGTTCTCCCGCGGCGTCCTCGAGCGTGTCCGCCAGATTCGCAGTGAGTACCCCGACGCCCAGATCATTGCCGGCAACATCGTGACGCCCGAAGCCGCGGAAGCGCTCGTCGAGGCCGGTGCCAACGCCGTCAAGGTCGGCATCGGTCCGGGCTCCATCTGCACCACGCGCGTGGTCGCGGGGGTGGGTGTACCGCAGATCACGGCCGTCGCCGAAGTGGCCGAAGCCATGGACCGTCATAGTGTCCCCGTCATTGCCGACGGCGGCATTCGCTATTCGGGCGACATCGCCAAGGCCATCGTGGCGGGCGCGTCCTCGATCATGATTGGCGGTCTGTTTGCAGGTACCGAAGAGGCGCCGGGCGAGGTCGAACTTTACAAGGGTCGCAGCTACAAGTCGTACCGCGGCATGGGCTCACTCGGGGCCATGGCCCAGGGCTCCTCGGACCGTTACTTCCAGGACACCACCGACGAGCTTGAGAAGCTCGTGCCCGAAGGCATCGAAGGTCGCGTGCCCTACAAGGGCTCGCTCATTGCCATCGTCCACCAGCTCATGGGCGGCCTGCGCGCCGCGATGGGCTACACGGGCTGCGCCGACATTCTCTCGATGCGTACACGACCCGAGTTTGTGCGGATCACGGGTGCGGGAATGCGCGAGAGCCACGTGCACGATGTGACGATTACCAAAGAAGCCCCCAACTACCGGAGCGAGTGATGGCGCCAGCAGCGCGTGATATTCACGCTGACCGCGTACTGATCCTCGATTTTGGCGCCCAGTACACCCAGCTGATTGCGCGCCGGGTGCGCGAGTCGGGCGTCTACTCGGAGATCCATCCCTGGGACATGGACCCCGATGCAATTCGCGAATTCGGCGCGCGCGGGATTATCCTGTCGGGCGGCCCCGAATCCGTAAATCAGAGCGCGCCGCCGCGTGCCGCGCAGTTGGTCTTCGAGCTGGGTGTGCCCGTGCTGGGCATCTGCTACGGCATGCAGACCATGGCCGCGCAACTGGGTGGTGAGGTCAGCGCCGCGTCGCACCGTGAGTTCGGTTACGCCGAGGTCGACGAGACCGTCGAATCGGAACTGCTCACGGGCTTTGCCGATGAACGCAACGACGCAGGGCAGGCCCGGCTCAAGGTCTGGATGTCGCACGGCGATCGTGTCGATGCGCTGCCGACTGGTTTTTCCGGCATTGCCGCCAGCGCCAACGCGCCGCTGGCAGCCATGGAGGATCGCGAGCGCCAGTTCTACGGCGTGCAGTTTCACCCCGAGGTGACGCACACGCTCCAGGGTGCGGCCATCCTGCACCGGTTTGTCCGCGAGATTTGCGGCTGCTCTGGCGACTGGACCACGGGCAACATCGCGAGCGACGCCATCGCGCGGATTCGAGAGGCCGTGGGCGACGATCACGTCCTGCTGGGCTTGTCGGGCGGCGTCGACTCGTCGGTTGTTGCGGCCATGCTGCACGCGGCCATCGGCGACCAGCTCACCTGCGTTTTTGTTGATCACGGTTTGCTCAGGCTCAACGAAGGCGACCAGGTCATGGACACCTTCGCGCGACACCTGGGCGTCAACGTCATTCGGGTTGATGCTGCCGAACGTTTTTTCGGTGCGCTTGACGGGGAGGCCGACCCCGAGGCCAAGCGCAAGATCATCGGGCGCGAGTTTGTCGCGGTCTTCGAAGCCGAAGCCGACAATCTCGACAACGTGCGCTGGCTGGCGCAGGGCACGATCTACCCCGACGTCATCGAGTCGGCTGGCAGTGCCACGGGCAAGGCCCATGTCATCAAGAGTCACCACAACGTCGGCGGCCTGCCCGAGCACATGAACCTGAAGTTGCTCGAGCCCTTGCGCGAGCTGTTCAAGGACGAGGTGCGTCGTGTCGGCGTCGAGCTCGGCCTGCCGCACGACATGGTCTACCGCCACCCGTTCCCCGGCCCGGGCCTCGGGGTTCGCATCCTGGGCGAGGTCAAGGCCGAGTACGCCGCGCTCCTGCAGCGCGCCGATGCCGTGTTCATCGACGAACTGCGTGCTGCGGGTCTTTACGAGGAAACCAGTCAGGCGTTTGCCGTGTTCTTACCGGTACGCTCTGTGGGCGTCATGGGTGATGGGCGCACCTACGACTATGTGATCGCATTGCGGGCCGTCGAAACCGTCGATTTCATGACGGCACGCTGGGCGCGCTTGCCGTATGAGTTTCTCGAGCGTGTGTCGCTGCGTATCATCAACGAAATCGAGGGCATCTCGCGCGTGACCTACGATATCTCGGGTAAACCCCCCGCCACCATCGAGTGGGAGTAGCCATGACGGCACTGCAGGTGCTGTTCGCACTCAACGCCATCTGGTTTGGGATGGCGTTCGATGCCTTTTACCGGCGGCGCGCTATTTTCGGCAAGGTCCTGGTGCCCGTCCAGGCGGATCGCGACAACACAGCCTACGCCGCGCTCGTCGAGTCGGGGCGCTTCATGGGCGGATTCAACCTCGCACTGTCACTGTTCAACGTGCTGCTGGTCTTCAATGTGGGCGGCTTCGACACGCCCGCGCAGTGGGCCACGCTGCTGGTCTTCAATGCGGTGGCGCATGGCTCGCAGTTTGTTGGCAACATCCCGATGGCGATTGCGAATCGGCGGGGTGGTGGATTGTGGCCTGTATTCAGGGGGGTGATGTTGCGTATCTTTGTCATCGACTGTGTGTTGATGGTGGCTAATGCAGCGCTCGCCGCAGCGCTGCTGCTTTAAAGGCGATTCACTGCTGTGTACACGCTACGTCACCGCGATGCCGAGGTCCTGATGTGAGCGATCAGGCGAGCCATAGCGCGTTCAGTGACGACGACCACCGCTGGATGGCCGAAGCCCTGGCCCTGGCCGACGCGGCCGAGGCCGACGGTGAGGTGCCTGTGGGTGCCGTGGTCGTGCGTGGCGACGAGATCGTCGGCCGTGGGCGAAACGCACCGCTTGCAAGCCACGACCCGAGCGCGCACGCGGAGCTCCTGGCCGTGCGCGATGCGGCCGCGCGGCTGGGCAACTACCGGCTCACGGGCTGCCGCGTTTACGTCACGCTCGAGCCCTGCCTCATGTGCGTGGGCGCTATGGTGCACGCGCGCGTCGCCGAGGTGGTGTTTGCAGCGCCCGATCCGAAGTCGGGCGCGCTGGGGGGTGTCACGGACGCCCTGGCGCTGCCGGGCCTTAATCACCGATTCGCGGTACGAAGCGGGCTCATGGCCGACGTGGCTGGCGAGCGGCTCCGGCTGTTCTTTCGCAACAAGAGACGCGCAACATGATTACGATTCGGGCAGCCCGGGTGGACGATGGCCCCGCGCTCATGGATCTGTTGCCGGGCCTTGCTGATTTTCCCGTGCCTAACGACCGCAATCCGGACGATCTCTGGCGCGGCGATGCGAAGGTGGTGGCGCAGCACCTGGACGGCTCACGCGATGACACGCTATTGCTTGTGGCTGCCGACGAACAGGATCGGCCTTTGGGGCTGGCGCTCGTGTCGCTTCGGCCCGAGTTGCTCAGTGGTGCGCCGAGCGCGCATCTCGAAGCGATCGTGATTGGGCCCGGAGCCCGGGGGCAGGGCGCCGGCCGCAGCCTGCTGGAGGCAGTGGAGCACGCTGCGGCCGATCATGGCGCCCAATCGATCACCCTGCATGCGTTTCGCAAGAATGAACGCGCGAGGGCATTATATGAATCAGCGGGTTATGACGGTGAGCTCATCCGCTACATGAAGCCGCTGCCGGCGCCACAAGAGCGCGACTGAGAGCAGTCCGAGCAGGCCCAGGCCCGCGCTACCGCCACCTTCTTCGGTAACCACGACAATGGGCTCGACGGGCGCGTCGACGGTTTCGCTTTCAAGCGGCAGGTCGAACAGGTCGGCCGATTGAGCCGGACCAAACGTGGCCACGAGCCTGCCATCGAAGTCGTCGTAGAGCTCGATGAGGACGTCGTAGTAGCCCGTGGGGAAGCCCGAGACGAGATCGGCGTCGAAGTAGTATTCGTCGCCGCCACTGGCACCGTAGATGTCGAACACGGCGGTTTCGCCATACTCGACCCAGTCACCGCCCTCGAGAGAGAGATACACCACAGCGTAGACCCAAGCCTGGTCGTAGACCGTGTCGGCATCGAAGTCGAGCTCCAGGCGCGTGTAGAAGCCGTCACCGTCAAGGTCGCCGGCAATCGCGGTGGTGGCATCGAAGATCCAGAAGTCCTGGTTGATGGACTGGGCATCGGCCGCCGTCGGCGCTTTTCGCTGCAGGCGTGCGCCCGCGCCGCGCGTCGGTGCGGTCGATTTACTCGAAAGCTGGGCGTCTTTGCCGGGCTTGCGTTGGCTCTCGTCGGCTTTCTTGCCCTGTTCCGCGAGGACCTGGACGCCGGCGGGGGCCGGTGACTGAGCGATCGCGGGTGCCGCGAGCGCGAGGCTGGCTGCGACAATCAGGGTGCGGAATTGGCGAATTGCGGTCATGGTGCTCACTCCCTTTCAGATGGGTCTGGGCACCATTAGGCAGGTGGGACGCTGAATGCGGCCTGAATGCCGCGAGGCCTGGGCTCAGGCGCGGGTTTCGGTGCGCTGCGAGGGGTCTTCCTCGGGCGTCTCAGGCACCGTTTCATCGGCCTCAGAGGCGTTTTCCCGGTTCTCGAGCCAGTGCAGGATGTCGCGATAGTTGCGGATGTTCTCGACGTAATCGACGGGCTCCCAGCCCCGCGCGTAGCCGTAGGGCACGCGTGAGTACCACTTCTTTCGCGCCAGTAGTGGCAGTGCGTCGCGGACATCCACCCAGCGGTTGGGGTCGCCGTCCTGCATCTCGACGATCTTGCGGGCGTCTTCAACGTGGTAGAAGCCCACGTTGTAGGCGGCCAGCGCCATCCAGGTGCGGTCGGGCTCGGGGATGCTGTCGTTGAGGCGCGCCTTGAGCCGTGCATAAAAGCGGGCGCCACCGCTGATGCTCGACGCGGGGTCGGTGCGGTCTTCGATGCCCAGGTAGTCAGCGGTGGCCTGCGTGAGCATCATGATGCCGCGCACGCCTGTGGGCGATACGGCTGAGCGGCGCCAGTGCGACTCCTGGTACCCCATGGCGGCCAGCAGCTGCCAGTCGAGCTCATTGGCGCTGGCGGCCTCGAGGAACAGATCGCGGTAGCGCGGCAGTCGTGATTCGTAGTGGCGAATGAAGCTGCGCGTGCCGACGTAGTCGAATTCGTCGTTGTGACCGTAGTAGCGGTCCAGGATTCGTGTGAGTTCGCCGTTGCGGCGAATCTTCTGCAGGTACTGGTTGGCGCGCACGATGAGCGTGTCGTCGCCATCCGGTGGGAAGGCCCAGGCGATCGAGTCCGCGACCTCGAGCTCAAGTGCAATGCGCAGCTCCGGGTGGAAATTGCGGTGAATGCTGAAATCCGTGGAATCGGCGACCGTGTAGTCGATGTCGCCTTCGGCCACCTGCTCGAGCAGGTCCGCAGCGTCGACACTCGCGTCCTCGCGCCAGCGCAAGAGCGGCAGATCGGGCTGTAGCGCGCGCATCGTGTCGGCGTGGCTGGAGCCTGCGACAACAACAATCTCCCGGTCCTGAACTTCTACCAGGGACTGTGGACGCCCCGTACCTCGACGGTAGATCAGGTGCTGCTCGACCTGCTGGTAGGGCTGTGAGAACCGCACCAGCGCAAGTCGCGGCTCGGTGATCGACAGCGCACCCGCCGCCATGTGCGCGTCACCCTGGGCAACCGAAGGCACGAGCTCCGAAAAGCTGTCCATGGGGACCATCTCGAGTTCAACGCCAAGGTCCTCACTGAAGCCGCGCACGAGGTCGTACTCGGGACCCGTGGGACCGTCGCTGCCGATGTACCAGGCGGTCGGTGCGTTGCGCGTGACCACGCGCAGGCGACCCGTCTCGAGGACCTGCTCGAGAATGGGGGGCGGGAAGTGTGGCGTGGTAAGCAACGCCCCCGCGATGAGGGCCAGCACGAGTCTCATGCCGGCACCCGAAGTCGCGTGCTGCAGACGGCCATGCTCGGATTATACCGCGCCAGGCGCCCCGGCTCGCCCCGAGCTTGAAATCGGGGGTGAATCCCCGGTCACGCCTTGAGATACTAGTGCCTGGTCCGTGTCGGCTGCCCCGCGACGGTCAGCCGTGAACCCCGTCAGGCCCGGAAGGGAGCAGCGGCAGCGGTCACACCGGGTGCCGGGACACAGCTGGCACGGGCCCTCGAATTCACTCGTGCTGCCGCGGCGGCGCGCCCCGGCGCATTGGTCTCCATGAGCTATCTCGTTCTCGCCCGAAAATGGCGGCCGCAACGTTTCGAAGACGTTGTGGGCCAGCATCACGTCCTTCGCGCGCTATCGCATGCGCTCGAAAGCGACAAACTGCACCATGCGTACCTGTTTGCGGGCACGCGCGGCGTCGGCAAGACCACGCTCGCGCGTATTCTGGCCAAGGCGATGAACTGCGAGCGCGGCGTCTCGGCCACGCCGTGCGGTGAGTGCAGTGCCTGCACCGAAATCGACGAAGGCCGCTTCGTGGATCTCATTGAGGTCGATGCGGCCTCGCGCACCAAGGTCGACGACATGCGGGAGATGCTCGATAACGTGCAGTACCGGCCGACGCGCGGGCGCAAGAAGGTCTACCTCATTGACGAGGTCCACATGCTCTCGACGCACTCGTTCAACGCGTTGCTGAAGACGCTTGAGGAGCCGCCCGAACACGTGACGTTCTTGCTGGCGACGACGGACCCGCAGAAGTTGCCCGTGACGGTGCTGTCGCGCTGCCTTCAGTTCAACCTGAAACGGCTCACGCCACAGCTCATCGCGGAGCGCATGGCGTTCATCGCGAAGGAGGAGGGCCTCGAAGCCGATGACCAGTCGCTGTCGCTGATTGCGCGCGCGGCCGACGGCAGTATGCGCGACGCGTTATCGATTATGGACCAGGCCATCGCCTACGGGGGCGGGCGCCTCGAAGGCGACGCCGTTGCCGGCATGCTCGGCGCGCTCGATCGCAATGCCGTGGCACGGATCGTCGACTGCCTGGCTGACGGCGATGCGCAGGGTCTGCTCGACCTCATTGAGGACGCTGACGCGCAATTCCCCGACTACGGCCGCCTGCTCGATGAACTGGCGGCCCTGCTGACGCGCATCGCAGTATTCCAGGCGACAGGCTCGGGTGATGCGGATGCAGCAGCTGCCGCCGAGGTTGAGCGCCTCGCGGGCCGTATCTCACCCGAGGACGCCCAGCTCTATTACCAGTTCGCCGTCGTCGGCAAACGCGACCTCTACCTGGCGCCCGACCCGCGCTCAGGTGTTGAGATGACGCTGTTGCGCATGCTGGCGTTTCGGCCAGGTGCACCGGTCGCTGCGCCGGCACCAGGGGCTGCGGGTGGCGGAAAGGCGGCAACGCCCAAGACGACGCAGCACGCGGTGGCGGAACCTGCGCCTGCCGCGCCCTCGGCAGCGCCGGCGCCGAAGCCCGCGCCGCGCAGCGCCAAAGAGGCGGCCACAGGCCTTGAGGACTGGCACCGGCTCGTGGGGCAATTGCCGCTGAGCGGTGTGGCCCGCCTCTTGGCCGCCAATTGTGCATTTGCAGGCCGCGAAGACACGCTCGTACGGCTGTCGCTGGATCGGCGCAGCGAGTCGATGCTCAAGCCCGAGCGCGTCGCAGAACTCGAATCGGCGCTGTCTGACTATCTCGGTGACACGATCAACGTGCGCGTCGAAATCGACGGGCGGGCGGCTGGCGAGACACCCACGCAGCGCGTGGCGCGCGAAGCGGCTGAGTCCCAGGCGGCCACGCGCAACGCACTCGACAGCGATGCCGGTGTGGCTGCAATCAAGAACATGTTTGACGCAGAGCTCGTCGAACGAAACGGAGAGCCATGATGAAAGGTGGAATCGGTCAGCTCATGAAGCAGGCCAAGGCCATGCAGGCCAATATGGAAAAGGCCCAGGCCGAACTGGCCGAAACCGAAGTGACAGGTGAGTCGGGCGCCGGTCTCGTGCGTGTCACGATGACGGGTCGTCACGAGGTGCGCGGCATCGCGATCGACGACAGCTTGCTCGGCGAGGACCGCGAGATGCTTGAGGATCTCGTGGCGGCGGCGTTCAACGACGCGCTGCGCAAGGTCGAGGCGCTCAGCAAGGAAATGATGTCGGGCCTGGCCGGTGGCATGGGCCTGCCGCCCGGAATGAAGCTGCCGTTCTGATATGGCGTTCACGCCGCTTCTGACAGACCTCATTGATGCGTTGCGCTGCCTGCCCGGTGTCGGGCAGAAGTCGGCGCAACGGATGGCCTTTGCGTTGCTCGAGCGCGACCGCGATGGCGCCATCCGACTGGCAGACGGTCTTCGAGCCGCAGCCGAGGGCATTGGTCACTGCGAACGCTGTCGCATGTTCTCCGAAGACCCACTGTGCCCGATCTGTTCCGATGCGGCCCGCGACGACAGTCAGCTTTGCGTGGTCGAGTCACCTGCAGACGTACTTGCGCTCGATGCAGCGACGGGGTTTCGTGGGCGCTACTTCGTGCTCATGGGACATCTGTCGCCGCTCGACGGCATTGGCCCCGAAGAGCTGGGCCTTGATTTGCTGATGACGCGGCTGCGCGATGACCGCCTGCGCGAAGTCATCATCGCGACGAACCCGACGGTGGAGGGTGACGCCACGGCGCATTACGTGGCCGATCTCGCGGCGCGATCCGGGGTCGCGGCCAGCCGCATCGCGCACGGTGTACCCGTGGGTGGCGAGCTCGAGTACGTCGACGGGGGTACGCTGTCACATGCATTCACAGGTCGGCGCAGCGTCGAGGCCGCAAGTTAACGGGAAGCACTGGCGTGAGCACCGATAAAAACTGCTTGTTCTGCAAAATCATCCGGCGAGAGATCCCGGCGGATTTCGTCTACGAGGACGACGAGATCGTCGCGTTCCGTGACATCAACCCGCAGGCACCCGTACACAATCTGTTCGTGCCCCGGCGCCATATTGAGTCCGCCAATGCGCTTACCGAGGAAGATGCGGCGCTCATGGGGCGTCTGGTCCTTGCGGCGCGCGGCCACGCCGCCGAGCAGGGCTTTGCGGACTCGGGCTTCCGGCTCGTCATGAACACCAATGCGCACGGTTGCCAGACCGTGTTCCACATGCACCTGCACTTGCTGGGTGGCGGGCAGCTTGCGGGCGGTTTCGGCGCCACGCGTTAGCCCGGGCGACAGCTACCAGTCGCGCCGCAACTGCTCTGTGAGTTGGCGGAGTCGCCGGTAGCTGTCGTAGCGCCGCGGATCGATGGCGCCTGACTCAACGGCTGTCTTGACGGCGCAGCCCGGTTCGGACCGGTGTTGGCAATCCGCGAACCGACAGTGCTCCGCGTAGTTCGCAATCTCTACGAATCCCGAGCTGACATCACGCAGGGACTCGATGCTAGGTGCATAGTCGCGCACCCCGGGTGAATCGATAACGGCGAGCCCCGTCTCGATGCGAATGAGTGCCGCGGTCACGGTGGTGTGTCGGCCCTCGCGGCTACCCTCGGATACGGCACCGATGCGTTGGCGCGCATCCCCGGTAAGCGCATTGATCAGCGACGATTTGCCGACGCCCGATTGACCAACGAGGATGCCCGTGTGGCCCTGCAGTAACGACGCGAGTGCCTCGATGCTGTCGCCGCTGCGCGCGCTGCAGGTCAACACGGGGTAGTCGAGGGCTGCGTAAGTCTCGAGCGCCTCGGGCGGGTCGCCGAGGTCTGACTTGCTCCAGACAATGGCCGCCTCGCAGGGCATGAGACGCGCTGCTGCGAGATAGCGGTCGACGATGTAGAAATCAGGTGCGGGTTCCGGGGCCACAACGACCACCATGAGGGACACGTTGGCGGCCAGCACTTCACGTCGACCTCGGCTGTCGGGGCGTGCCAGTTCGTTGTCGCGCGGCAGCAGGGACTCGATGAGCCAGTCGTCCTCATTGGCGAGTGGGCTCGCCCTGACGTGGTCACCGGCAACAGGGCGCAGGCGCTTTCCACGGGTGCGTGCCTGGTGCTCGGGTGCGCCCGGATCACCGGGCGCAGCGAGACCAAATCGGCGGCCGAAGCACGCCGTCACGAGCATGTCGCGGCTTGCGTCCGTCTCTGTGTTGCGAGGTCCAGCCATGGCGCACAGTATGCCGTCGGACCGCGTCGAATCAATGCAGGCGTCTGCTACACTTTCGCGATGACATCGCCGACACACGCTGCTGCAGAGCCGCAGGATACGCGCGCCACGCGCCTGATCTGGATCGATCTGGAAATGACGGGATTGGATCCCGCCGAAGATCGCATCATCGAAATCGCAACGATCGTGACGGATGGACTACTCGAAGAGATCGCCGAGGGGCCCGTCATTGCGATTCACCAGCCGCGCGAGCGGCTCGACACCATGGACGCCTGGAACACGCGGCAGCACACGGGTTCCGGCCTCGTTCAGCGTGTTCTCGACAGCAGCCACGATGCGCGTGCGGCAGAGCTTGCCACGCTTGAGTTTCTGTCGATGCACCTGGAGCCGGGCAGCTCACCCATGTGTGGCAACAGCATCTGCCAGGACCGTCGCTTTCTGGCCAACTACATGCCCGAACTCGAGCGCTTTTTTCACTACCGCAACCTCGACGTGAGCACGCTTAAGATTCTGGCAAAGCTCTGGTCCCCCAGTGTCGCCGCGGGCGTGCGCAAAGGTTCGCAGCACCTGGCGTTGGCCGACATCCGCGATTCGATTGCGGAGCTGCGCCACTACCGCGACCACTGGCTCGAGGCGCCCACGGCCGATCTGAGATGACGGCTGCGCGCGCGCCGCGTTCGGCACCCGCGGCCGCGCGCAACGCGGCGCCCATCGGGCAGGTGGTTGCTGACTGGCTAGCCCCGTTCGAAGGCACCGTGCTGGAGGTGGGCTGCGGCACGGGCGAGCATGCGGCCGCCTGCAGTGCGCTTACACCCCATTTGTGCTGGCTGCCAACGGACCGCGAGCCCGATGTGGCAACGATCATGGCGTGGCGCGAACGTGCTGCGCATCCCGAACGCGTGGCCGCGCCGGCCGCGCTCGATGTTGACGATGTATCGCACTGGCGACGCTTCGAGCAGGTGGCCGCCGTGTTCTCGGTTAACACGCTGCACATCATGAGCTGGAACAGCGTGACCCGACTTTTTGCGAGTGCCGCAGCAGCATGTCGTGCCGGCGGGCTTCTGCTCATCTATGGGCCGCTGCATGTCAGGGGTCAGGCAACATCGCCCGGTAACGCCGTCTTCGATACGCAGCTACGGGATGCCGATGTCGGTATGGGTATTCGCGACCTTGAGGCGGTTCGCAGCGAGGCGTCCGGGCGGGGTTGGATCGAACGCGCGCACTACGCCATGCCCGCAAACAACCAGATGCTGGTTTGGCAGCGCGACGACACGTGAGCGCCCAGGCGACACGCACGGTGACGGGTGCCTGCCACTGCGGTGCCGTCAAGTTTCGCGCGCGACTCAAGGACCCCGCGCTTGCACACCGCTGCAACTGTTCGATGTGCGACGCGTCCGGATTCGTCGGCGTCATCGTGCCCGCAGACGCGTTTGAGCTCCTGACGGACCCGGCAGCGCTCACGGAGTACCGATTCAACACCGGTACGGCGCGCCACTGGTTTTGTGCCACCTGCGGCGTGAAGTCCTTCTACCGGCCGCGCTCCAACCCCGACGGCTACAACCTGAATCTCAATTGCCTGACGCTTGATCCCGGGCACATCGTGCAGATTGAGGATTTTGACGGGCGGAATTGGGAAGCTCACGCTGCCGACCTCAGGCATCTCTCAAAGCCTGCTTCGGAATAGACTGTTGCCAGTCGGCGACAGTGTACAAACGCGGGGTCAGGGCTTTTCCTGCGGCGCTCAACGGTGCGTCGCTGCGCGCCGCGCGACAGGGAAACGACCAGCAGTATGAATACGCCATTTTCGGGGCCGCGCCCGCTGCGACATTGGGTCGCCGGCCTGCTCACCGTGCTCGCCGCGACGGCGGTGGCCGCAACGGCCCGCGCGCAGAACCCGACCAATTACGTTACCGACCAATTTGAGGTCACGATGCGCCGGGCGCCCAGCGCGGGCAACACGGCTATTGTCCGGGTTTTGCGCTCGGGGACGCCGCTCGTCGTGCTCGAGCGCGATGCCGGTAACGGTTGGTCGCGCGTCCGATTGACCACCAGCGACACGGAAGGCTACGTCCTCACGCGCTACCTCATGAGCGAGCCCGACGCCCGCAGTCAGCTCGCGAGTCTGCGTGAGCGTGTCGACACCTTGCGCAACGAGAGCGGGGATCAGGGCAGGGAGCTCGACGACCTGCGCCAGGCCAGTGCCGAGTCGGCGCGTCGCATCGCGGCGCTCGACCAGGAAAATCAGCGCCTCGAAATCGAGCTCAGCGACTTGCAGGCCAAAGCCGCAAACGTCATCAGCATTGACCGCGAGAACACCTCGCTGCGCAAGGAACTGACCGATACGCAGATCGTGCTTGAGGCCTTGCAGCAGGAAAACGACGAGCTCTCGAGCCGTCGCATCATGCACTGGTTCCTGATTGGTGCTGCGGTATTGCTCGCCGGCGTTGTTGTTGGCCTGGTGTTACCCGGCCTGCGTCGCCGCAAGCGTGGCGGATACGGTAGCGGCGACTTGCTGTAGCGTGACGCCGCCGCGCCCCGTCAGATCGTCTGACCGGCCAGGTACAACCAGGTTTCGATCACGGTATCAGGGTTCAGCGACATGCTTTCGATGCCCTGATCGAGTAGCCAGCGTGCAAGCTCCGGGTGGTCCGACGGCCCCTGGCCGCAGATGCCCACGTACTTGCCGGACTCGCGGCAGGCGCTGATAGTCATCTCGAGCAGTCGCTTCACAGCTTCGTCCCGCTCATCGAACAGATCAGCAATCAGGCCTGAGTCGCGGTCGAGCCCAAGCGCGAGCTGGGTCATGTCGTTTGAACCAATCGACATGCCGTCGAAGTACTCGAGGTACTGATCGGCGAGCAGGGCGTTGGTGGGCAGCTCCGACATCATGATGAGCCGCAGTCCGTTTTCACCGCGGGCCAGCCCATTCTGGGCCAGCAGTTCAGTAACCTGGCGCGCCTGCTCGACGGTACGTACAAACGGCACCATGAGCTCCACATTGGTCAGGCCCATGTCATTGCGCACGCGCTTGATGGCCTGGCACTCGAGTTCGAAGCAGGGCTGGAAGTCCCGGTCCAGGTATCTTGCTGCACCGCGGAAGCCCAGCATGGGGTTTTCTTCGTTGGGCTCGTAGAATTCGCCACCGATCAGGTTCGCATACTCGTTCGACTTGAAGTCGGACAGACGGACGATGACAGGCTCGGGGTGGAACGCCGCTGCAATCGAACTCACGCCCTCGGCGAGTTTGGCCACGAAAAATTCGATGGGGTCGGCGTAGCCGGCCATCTGCTCGTCGATCATCTCACGCGTATTTGCTTCGATGTCGTCGTACTCGAGCAGCGCCTGTGGGTGCACGCCAATCATACGATTGATGATGAACTCGAGGCGCGCAAGGCCCACACCCCGGTTGGGGATCGAGGCGAAGTCGAAGGCGCGATCAGGGTTGCCGACGTTCATCATAATCTTGACGGGTACGTCGGGCAGCTTGTCGAGCTCGATCTGCTGCTTCTCGAATTCGAGGATGCCGTCGTAGATGAGGCCTTCATCGCCTTCTGCACACGACACGGTAACTTCGGCGCCGTCGGCAATCGTCTCCAGCGCATCACCGCAGCCGACCACGGCTGGGATGCCCAGCTCTCTGGCAATGATCGCCGCGTGGCAGGTGCGCCCGCCGCGGTTTGTGACGATGGCCGCCGCACGCTTCATGACAGGTTCCCAGTCGGGATCCGTCATGTCCGCAATGAGCACGTCACCGCTTTGCACGCGCGCCATTTCCTTTACATCGCGAATAACGCGCGCTTTACCGGTACCGATTTTCTGGCCGATGCTGCGGCCGCGGCAAATGACGTCGGAGCGGCGCTTGAGAGAAAACCGTTGCACCGTGCGGCCGCTGCGGCTTTGTACCGTTTCGGGTCGTGCCTGCAGGATGTAGAGCTTGCCGTCCGCGCCGTCTTTGCCCCATTCGATGTCCATGGGGCGACCGTAGTGTTCCTCGATCGTCAGCGCGTAACGCGAGAGCTCGATGACGTCCTCATCGGTGATGGAGAACCGCGTGCGGTCTTCATCACTGACATCAATGGTCTCGACGCTCTTGCCGGCCTCGGCCTGTTCCGAGAAGACCATCTTGATGGCCTTGCTGCCCAGGTTGCGGCGCATGATCGGGGCGTAGCCCTCACGCAGGCCGCGCTTGTAGACGTAGAATTCATCGGGGTTCACGGCACCCTGAACGACCGTCTCGCCAAGGCCCCAGCTCGAGGTAATGAAGACGAGGTCGCGGAAGCCCGATTCGGTGTCGAGCGTGAACATCACACCGCTGGCACCGCGGTCGCTACGCACCATGTGCTGGATGCCAGCTGACAGTGCGACCTGCTCGTGTGAGTAACCCTGGTGCACGCGGTAGGCGATGGCGCGATCATTGAACAGCGAGGCAAACACCTCGTGCAGCGCCGTGACGACATTGTCGAAACCGCGGATGTTGAGGAAGGTCTCCTGCTGGCCCGCGAACGAAGCGTCGGGCAGGTCTTCTGCCGTAGCCGAGGAGCGAACGGCGACAGAGATGTCTTCACCGCCCGACATCTTGTCCCAGGCAGACTTGAGATCTTCGTGCAGCTTTTTCGGCAGCGCCTCCGCACGAATCCAGTTGCGGATGTCGCCGCCCGCCGCCGTCAGTGCTGCAATGTCGTCGACATCGAGGCCCTTGAGACGCTCGGCGATGCGGGTGTCCAGGCCCGTCTCGCCCAGGAACACGCGGTAGGCCTCGGAAGTCGTGGCGAAGCCGTTGGGCACCGACACGCCCAGCCGCGTGAGGTTACTGATCATTTCCCCGAGTGAGGCGTTTTTGCCGCCCACGAGCTCGACGTCGCCCATGCCAAGCGACTCAAAGGGAATGACGTATGGATCCACGGCGGCCTCTCTTGTTGCTCGGTCGTCCCTGCAGCGCGACAGCCTGCAGGACGCGCCCCAGCGGGGCGGATTCCGGGGCGCAGCCCGGTGCTGGAACGCGCGCATTATAGCGGTTGCACCAGCAAAACGCTTGCCGTGCCCCGGGGGCTTCGGTTGCGTTATGGTAGCTGGCGCTGACAGCCTGGGAGCGCGCGATGGTACAGCGCACCGTATTCTTCATTTCCGACCAGACCGGCGTGACGGCCGAGACCCTGGGGCACAGCCTGCTGACCCAGTTTCCCGACCTCGAGTTTCGTCGCGTCACGGTGCCGTTCGTCGACAACGAGGCTCGGGCGCACGATTTGAAGGCCAAGATCGACGCTGCGGCCGAGAAAGACGAGGAGCGCCCCATCGTGTTCAGCTCACTCGTGCACGGGCCGCTGCGCGAGATCATTCGCACGGCCGATGGGCTCTACCTCGATATCTTCGACGCCCTCGTGGGGGCGCTCGAAACCGAGCTGTCGACGAAGGCCTCGTACGCCGCCGGTCGCGCACACGGCATGTCGGATACCGAGACCTACATGAAGCGGATTGAGGCCACCAATTTCGCGTTGGCCAACGATGATGGCGGCATGACGCGCGACTATGAGCAGGCGGACGTCATCCTGCTCGGTGTGTCGCGGTCGGGCAAGACGCCCACTTGCCTCTACCTCGCCTTGCAGTACGGCATCTTTGCGGCCAATTTTCCGCTGACCGACGACGAGTTCGAGAGCGGCAAGCTGCCCGATAAGCTCATGACCAACCGGAAAAAGCTGTTCGGGTTAACGATCACACCCCGTCGGCTGCAGCAGATCCGGCGGGAGCGGCGCTCGGCGGGTAAGTATGCGAGCGCGCAGCAGGTGAATTTTGAGCTCAGAACGGCGGAGCGGTTGTTCCAGAAGTTTCGTATTCCGTTCGTCGACACCACGGAGTTTTCGATCGAGGAAATCGCCAGCCGTATTCTCGAAACCACAGGCGTTGAGCGCCGCGTTGCGCCCTGATTTGTCAAGCGTTTTTTGGCTTTATTTCGTGCACTGCGTCGCCGGTGGGCGCAAGGCCCTGTGGTAAGCTCCGGGCATGCACACCGACAGCCTCATCGTCCCGGAAACCGTCGTCAAAGCGCGCAGCTTTTCGGGTCTCATGAGCCTGTATGAAAGCAACTTCATCCGTCTCCGACAGCTTGTCGACGACATCGAGAACCTCGACGGTGCCCATTGTTCGGTCGTCGAGCAGGACCTGCCGTTGCACCTGGAAGTGCTCGAGCGCACACGCTACACGGCGACACTGCAGCTCACCTACCTGTTTGCCCTGCACGGCGACTCAAGTATCTGCTCGGAGCAGGCTGGCGATGCCGCGGATACCGATCAGTGGCTCGCCGACCCGGACTTGCGCCTGCGCGTATACTTCGACGGGCGCCTGGCTGAGGCCATGAGCCTGACCTCACGCCACCGTCACGCGATCCTGCGCCGGATCGCGACTTGCCACCGTGAGGAACTCGATACGCGCTGGCGGCACAACATGATGCTCAACAAGTGGCTCGAGTACTGCATCGACGCTGGCCACCACTTCAGCGGGCGTACGTCACACCGCTGAGCCCCCAAGCGGCCCGAGCGGCCGCAATGTGCACCTCGTCACCGTTCCGCCGCACCTTATGTGCAATGCTCGGCGGATGGCACTCAGCGCTATATTTGGTAATTCCGGACGACGCTCGGGCGGCAGCGAGGACGATCGCCTGCTCGAGTTGTTCTCCAATCGGGTCAAACTCAAAAAGGAGTTTGCCCGGCTGCGCAACGAGCGATACGACCTTGAGGCCGCCCTGGGGCGTGCCGAGTCCGAAACCGCGAATATGAAGCGCCGTCTCGAGTACCTCGAGGACCTGCTCACTGAGCAGCAGACCGTCGTGACCACGACGCTGTTCTACCACTTGCGTGGGCTCTGGCGCCGTTGCCACCAGCGTTTGTGCCACCTGGCCAACGACATGGGCCGCCAGATCGCCGGTCGTCGTCAGATTATGCAGATCGAGCAGTGGCAGACGTCGCGCAAACAGCGACTCGAGAAGTCGCGCGAGCTCGCCGTGGAGCAGGAGCACGCCATCGAGCTCACAAAGCAGGCGCTCGTCGAATGCGTGGAGCAGCGTCGTGCTGCGTCGCGGATCTGGCACTTCATGCGCCGGCGCCGCCTCGACGAGCAGCGCGAGGCGCTTGCCATGGATCTCAAGCAGCAGATGATCGCGCACGGTCAAACCATCGAACAGGTGCGTCAGCTCAAGAAAGCCAAGCCGCCTGAGCTCGCCGAGTTACCCGTCGAGGACCGTCGGGTGATCAACCTTCACGTGCTCGCCATGTCGCAGTTTCTGCACGCACATTTCGATGAGTACGGCCTCGTGGAAAAGGCAGCGGCGGCCATCAACAAGCAAGTGGGTACGATCGAGTACGGCAGCGACGACGATTGCCGGGCGATCATGCGCCAGTCGGACAATGCCTTCCAGTCGCTGCTGGCGCTGGAGCGCGGCCCGGAGTTTCGCCCACACCTGTTGCGCCAGGCCGATCACCTGAAGCGCAACGCCACTTACGCCACTGAGAAGTCGGTGATCCCGGAACCGTTCGACGTGCTAGACGGCGCGGCCGATGGCGTTACCGCCTCGCTGGTCGTATCGGAACACTTCTCGACGCCGGGACAGGTGCTCGGCAGCGACGTCTGGTCGATTTCGAAGGCGTTTACCCTGTAGCCGGCGTCGGTCGTGCCCCCGAGGCATTCCAGATCGCGCTGCTCCAGTTCTTCAGCTTGTCGAGCCCGATGTACACCATGGGCACGACGAACAGCGATACGAGCGTGGAGAAGGCGAGGCCGCCGATGATGGCGCGCGCCATGGGGTAGTACGCGGGCCCGCCTGAGCCCACCTGCGTGTCACCCACGGCCAGCGGCGTCAGACCCAGAATGGTTGTAGCCGCCGTCATCAGGATGGGTCGCAAGCGATCTCGTGCGCCCTGCAGCACCGCCGCGTCGCGCGTCATACCGTCACGACGCAGGTTGTTGATGTGGTCGACGAGCACAATGCCGTTGTTCACCACAACCCCGATGAGAATCATGAGCCCGATCATGGCCATGAAGGTCATGGGCGTAGCCGTGAGTGTCAGGAACCACACGACGCCCACAAACGAATAGACGAGCGACACCATGATCGAGAGCGGGTAGAGCAGCGATTCGAACAGTGCGGCCATCACGATGAGAATCAGCAGGATGCCGAGCAGGATGTTCTCGACCAGGACGTTGCGCGTTTCATCTGCCCGGTCGAAGCCGCGACCGAAGTTCCAGGCGTAGCCGGCGGGCAGGTCGAGTTCATCGAGAACCGCCTTCACGCGGGGTTTGACCTCGTCAAGCGTGGCGTCGTCCACGAGTGCAGCGTTGATCGATACCGAGGTCCTGCGATCCGTGCGACGGATGTTGCGCGGCGCGCGCAGCTGTTCGAGCGCCGCGATGCGCGACAGCTCTACGGTGCTCACACCAACGCTTGGGTCGGTGACGGGGATCGGCAGACCGGCCAGCTGGTCGATGGTCTGACGATCGTCGTCGCTGAACGCGATCCGCATTTCGACCTCGCCATTCTCGCCGCGGAATTCACGTAGCCGTTCGCCACGCAGTGCAATACCGACGGCCTGGCCCACAGACTCTGCCGTCATGCCGTAACGCGCGGCGCGTTGCTGGTCGATACGAATCTGTACCTCGCGCTGGCCGGCGGAAAGGTCTGTCGAGAAGTCATCAAGGCCTTCGATCTGCTGCAGCAGGGCATAGGCGTCTCGCGTGACGCCGATCAGTCGGTCCGTAGACTCGCCCGTTAGCGTGACGCTAAAGCCCTCGCCGAATCCCTGATTGTTCCGTTCGAACGAGGGCTCGCCCACGGCGATGTCGGGCAGGTCCTCAAGAATGCTGGCCATGATGTCGCGTGAATCCGTCGCCGGGCCCTCGTCGGTCAGCAACAGCGTCGTTTCGGCGCGACCACGTTCCCAGTAGCTGTACACGGCCTTGATCTCGAAGCGCTCCTGGTTCTCAAACAGGAACCCTTCGATGCGGTCGACGGCGGCCTCCACGCGTTCGAGCGCGTACACGTCGTTGAGGTTGTAGTGGAGCATGACGCGTCGCGTCGGCTCTTCGGGGAACATGTCCTGCTTGAGCATGCCAGTGCCCATCGGAACGAACATGGAGACAAGGATCAGCACCGCGACGATAGGCGCGATGATGCGGCGCCAGCCGCGCGCATGTACGATCCGACCGAGCCAGTGCGTGTAGCGCTCAGTGAGCCACGTAATCGATTTCGTGGTGCTCAGCGTCGCGGTGTTCTTGACGCGGCTCGTGAGCATGGGAATCAGTGTCTGCGCGACGATCAGCGAGCAGACAATCGCGACAGAAATGGTGATGCCGACATGGCGCAGGAACACCATGATGTCGACTTCCTGCCCAAACACGAGCGGTGCGAACACGCACACCGATGTGGCCGTGCTCGCGATCACCGCGATGCCGACCTCGTTGACACCCTCGCGCGTGGCTTTCTCGGGATCGTCGGGATGCATCTGCCGATATCGGAAGATGCTTTCGGTCACCACGACCGAGTTATCGACGAGCATCCCTACAGCGAGCATGAGACCCATGAGCGTCAGGATGTTCAGCGACAAGCCAATGAAGTGCATCGCGCCCAGCGTGATGATGAGCGAGAGCGGTACCGACAGCGTCACGATGAGCGTCGAGGTCATGTGTCGCAGGAAAAAGTACAGCACGACGATGGCGAGCAGGGCGCCGATGATGCCCGATTTCACGAGGTCGATGAGCGAGGAGCGCACCGAGTCAGCCTGATTGTAGAGGTCGAAGATCTCAATGCCGGTCATCTCGGGTTCGTCGCCGATGGCTGCCACTTCGGCTTTCACGCGGTCGGCAACGTCGACCATGTTGTAGCCGGTCGCACGGCTTACCGAGATGCCGATCGCGTAGTTGCCATCGAGGTGTCGACCGTAGGTTCTTTCTTTTGGTGTTTGTGTGACCTCTGCGATATCGCCGAGGCGCAGGCTGCGGCCGTCGACAACCAGGTTGCGAATGTCGTCGAGGCTACGGAATTCATCGCTGGGTCGCAGTGACCAGCGTTCGTTGCCGGCGGTAATCTGGCCGCCGCTGACGACGAAATTGCTTCGCCGGAGCAGTTCACCCAGCTCACCCAGATTAATGCCGTGCGCTGCGACACGTCCCGCATCGAGGCGAATCTTGACCTCGGGAGGCTCGACCCCTTCGATGCGCACCTGCGAGACACCCTCCAAGCGTTCGAGGCGGCGCTTCACCAGTCGATTGAGCATCTCGTACTGTTCTGACAGGTCGCGGTCGCTAGATACGCGCAGGTTCATGATGGGCTCATCATTGAGCGAGCCGCTAAACACCTGGATTCGCTCGAGGTCTGTAGGCAGCTGGTCGCGAATCGCGTCGAGTTTCACGCGCGCCTCAACAGCTGCGGTTTTCTGGTTGGAGTTGAAGCCGTACTCCATCCAGATCTGGCTGCCGTTCTCGCGCGACCAGGAGTACATGCGCTGCACACCGGGCAGGGTGGCCAGCGCCTCTTCGGCCGGGCGCGTGATTTCGCGTTCCGTCTCCGAAGGTGTGGAGCCCTCGTAGGGGATGTTCACGAAAAAGCCCGGCCATTCGATGTCCGGGAATTCCTCGAGCGGCAACAGGCGACTGGAGATCAGGCCGATGGCGGCGAGTGCTGCGAACACCATGGTGATGGTGACCGGGCGGCGCAGTGAGAATTCCGTGTGAATCATGACGAGGCCACCGCAGCGTCACCACCCTGTGCTAGCTGAGGTTCGGGTGCCGGCGATGGTGTTTTTTCGCGGTCGAGCAGGTCGTACACGACGGGGATGACCACGAGCGTCAGCAACGTCGAGGTGACGAGGCCGCCAATGACCGTGATGGCCATGGGGGTGCGTACCTCGGCGCCCTCGCCAAAACCAAGCGCCATGGGCAACAGGCCCAGCGCTGTGGTCAGTGTGGTCATGAGGATCGGTCGCAAGCGCGCGCGTGCCGCGTCGCGAATGGCCTGGCCCCGAGCAAGTCCCGTATTGCGCATCTGATTGATCGTATCAATCAGGACGATCGCGTTATTGACCACAATGCCCGCCAACATGATCACCCCGATGAACGCGACGACGTTGATCGTGGTGCCGGTGATAAACAGCGCGAGCACGGCGCCGACGAGCGCCAGCGGGATCGTGAACAGGATGACGAAGGGATGGATCAGCGACTCAAACTGCGAGGCCATGACCAGGTAGACGAGGAACACGGCGAGAATCAGTGTGAACTGCATCGATGCCAGCGAGTCCTGCATGTCCTCACTCTGGCCCAGCACTTCGGCGTTGATACCTTCGGCCAACGGCGTGGTGCTCAGGATGTTCTCGAGGCGTGCTGCCGCAGAACCCAGGTCGCCGAAGGCCAGCGATGCCGACACGACGGCGACGCGATCCTGATCGAAGCGGCGGATTTCCGAGGGGCCAGTTGCCAGTCGGATGGTGGCCACGTCAGACAGACTCACAGGGCGCGCGCTGCCCGGGTTGACGATCAGTGCGCGCACGTCCTCGATGGACGCGTCGTTGGTTTCCACGCTGCGTACGGTCACGTCGATCTTCTTGTCGCGCCAGCTGTAGCGTGTTGCCACATTACCGCGCACGTTACCGACCACGCGATCCGCGATGTCGCGTACCCGCAGGCCCAGCGCGGCAGCGCGTTCCTGGTCAAACTCGATCTGAATTTCGGGGTTGCCGCCCTCGATATTTGACCGCACGTCGGTGAACTGCGGGTCCGAGCTCATCTGCGCGGCCATGGCTTCGGCATGCGTGCGCAGTGCCTCGAGGTTGTAACCGCGGAAGACGACTTCTACCGGTGTACTCAGGGCGAGCAGGGCAGGCCGTTCGAAGTCATAGCTCAGGCCCGGAATGGCGTCCAGTCCCGTACGCAGCTGGTTCATGGCGCGCGTCTCGTCTTCGCGCGTGGCACCGGCCTTCATGCGGATCGTCAGAACGCCCGTGTGCTCACCGGCATCCACAGGGTTCGCGTCCAGACGGTTGCCCGTACCCGTCACCGAGAAGGACTGCTCAATGTCTGAGACCGTCTCTGCCGCGTCATAGGCGCGGAGTACCACAGAATCGGTCTTGGCCAGTGGGGTACCCGGCGCCAGGCGCAGGTTGATTGAGAACTCGCCCTGAGACAGCTGCGGGATGAGCTCTGTACCCAGTCGAGGCACCAGCGACATTGTTGCGGCGAACAGCGCCGCAGCCGCGAGGCAGACGACGGCACGGTGTCGTAGGGACCACTCGAGCACGGGCGTGTAGAGGCGTGAGATGACGCGGTAGAACCCGCCAAACACAAACACGGGAATCAAGCCGAAGAGTCGGCCAATCAGTGCGATGGCGCGCCCGACGGCGCGAAAGCCGCGCATGATGGCGGCCCACATGCGTGCCATGAAGCCCAGGCGCCGGGACGCTTCGCTTTCCACAAAGCCGCGGCGTGCACCCGAGGACGCCATCATCGGAATGAGCAGTACGGCCAGCAGCAACGAGAACAACAGCGCGTAGGTGACCGTCAAAGACTGATCGCGGAACAACTCACCCGCAACGCCTGTGACGAATACCATGGGGAAAAACACAGCGATTGTTGTCAGCGTTGCGGCAAATACGGCACCCGCCACTTCGCTCGTACCCTGTTGCGCGGCCTTGAGCAACGGAACCCCTTGCTCGCGTTTGTCGACGATACTCTCAAGCACGACGATCGCGTTGTCCACGAGCAGACCGATCGCAAGCGCAATGCCGCCCAGCGACATGATATTGAGACTGAGGTCCGACAGATGCATGAGCGCAAAGGTGCCGATCACCGAGATCGGGATGGCGAGACCGATAATCACCGTTGCGCGCGCGTCGCGCAGGAACCCGTAGAGCACGATGACCGCGAGGATGCCGCCCAGCAGAGCAGCTGACTTTACGTTGTCGACGGCTTCGCTGATGAACTCCGACTGGTCGGCGAGCACCGTGAGACCCGTGCCCTCCGGCAGGTCTTCGCGCAGACGATTGAGCCGTCGTTCGATGTTGCTGGCAACCAGCACGGTGTTCGCATCGCCTTCCTTGTAGAGGGCGATTTCGATGACCTCGCGGCCATCAACGCGTGTGATCGCCTCACGGTCCTTGTAGCCGCGCGTGACGACGGCCACGTCGCGCAGGTAAATGGGTTGCCCGTTGCGGTTGGCAATGATCGCGTCGGCGAAGGCCTCGACGGAGTCAAACTCATTGACGGTGCGCACGAGGAAGCGGCGCAGGCCCTGTTCCAGTCGACCGCCCGCGAGGTTCACGTTCTCCGCGCGCAGACGCTCGGCCACTTCGCTGATGGACAGGTCGAGCTGCGCCAGTTTTTGCTGGTCGACACGGACCTGAATCTCGTCTTCAAGGCCGCCTGAGACTTTGGCCGCAGCCACGCCTTCGACGCTTTCGAGCTGGTCCTTGAGGTCGTCTTCACCGAACTGGCGCAGCGTCTTCAGTGTATCGACGTCGAGGGGTATGGCGCTCTCATTCTCCGGGCCGACCGCAATGCGCATGACGGGTTCGCTCGAGGGGTCGAAGCGCAGCAGCAGCGGGCGGCGGGCTTCGAGCGGCAACTCGAGGATGTCGAGCTTCTCGCGCATGTCGACGCTCGCGAGGTTCATGTCGGTGCCCCAGTTGAACTCGACGATCACGTCGGACTGTCCCGTACGCGACACCGAACGCACCTGGCGCACGCCACTGATCGTTCCGACCGCCTCTTCGACGGGTTTCGTCACGAGGCTCTCGATTTCCTGCGGTGCGGCGCCTGTCAGCTCCGTACGCACGGTCAGGGTGGGGTAGGAGAGGTCGGGCAGCAGGTTGACCGACAGTCGGGTCAACGACACGTAGCCAAACATGATGATGGCGACGAAGAGCATGAGCACTGTCACCGGGCGCTCGGTCGCCTTGCGTACGATCCAGAGGCCGTCGCGTGCTGTGCGTTCGGATTTGGCCACGGATCAGGTCCCGGCGACGGTTTCGACGCTTTCGGCAGCGGTCGCCAGCGTGGAGGTTTCCTCGCCGATGACGCGGACCTTGCTGCCTGTTTTGAGTGCGGCCTGCCCGACGACGACCACCTGGTCCTCATCGGCCAGACCCTCGAGAACGGCCACTTCGCCTTCCCAGGCGTAGCCCGTTTCGACGTCGACGCGTTCCGCGACACCGTCACGAACCACGAACACGCTGCTGCCGCTGGTCGTCTCAATGAGTGCGTCGCGCGGCAACAGTAAGGTATTGCGTTGCTGGTCGTAGATGACCGCCAGACGCCCGAACATGCCGGGCTTGAGTCGCGACTCTGAGTCGCTGATTTCAACGGTGGCTTTAAAGGTGCCCGTTTCCGGGTCCACGGTCGGGCTGATGCGGGCGACGGTGCCTTCAAACAGCTTGCCCGGCAGCGCGTCGATGCGCATACGCACGGGTTGCCCCGCGTCGATGCGGCCGAATTCGCGCTCCGGCACGTAGAGGTAGGCCACCAGCGGATCGAGTGCTGTGATCGTGAATGTCGGCGCGTTGCGCTCGATCGTGTTGCCGACTTTGATGTCGCGCGTGGAGACAACGCCCGAGATCGGTGCCCGGATCGTCGTGTAGGCGTATTCCAGCTTGGCGAGCTCAAACTGCGCCTTGAGGCCGTCGAGTTCGTACTTGGTCGTTTCGAACGCGCTGGCCGCGACCAGGCCTTTCTGGTTGAGCTCTACGCTACGCTCGTACTCTTGCTCCAGCCGCGCCACGTTGGCACGAGACTGCTCGAGCTCGAGTCTGAGGCGGTCGCCGTCGAGTCGCGCAAGCACGTCGCCGCGTTGCACGAAATCACCTTCCTCTACGAGGATCTGGCGTACTTCACCGCCCACCTTGGCCACCACGCTCGCCTCGTCAAAGGCTTCGAGCGATGCGCTGCCCGTGTAAGCCGCGAAGATGTCGCCGCGTCCGACGGTCATGACTTCAACGGGGATGATGGTCTCGGGCTGCTCAGACTCGCCGTTCTCGGCGACAGTCTCATCGCCGTCAACATCGCCGTCCGTGTTGCCGTCGCCACCGCCGCAGGCCGCGAGCGTCAGCGACAGCAGGAGCAGGGCGATATTTCGGTGGGCAGGTCGCATTGGGTGGTTCATGGTGTAGCCGTCCAGAGGTCGTTTGATTGTGTTGTCGTCAGAACGTATCGGGTTGTAGCGGCAGGTCGCGTGCAGGCTCCAAGTCGAGCGTCGTGGTCAGCGGTGCAAACTCAAGTTCGGCGCTTGGCGGCTCCTGCAACGGATATACGCTCGCATTTCCCTCTTTGATGCCGCCGGCGCCCAAATGGATGCAGACAACCGCAATGAAGGCCGTGCCCGTTGTCAGGGCAAAAGAAAGCAGTGGGCGTAGTCCCGCGGCCAGGCCATCGTGTCGTCGCGTCGCGTTTGGGGGGTTGCTGGGGCGCGTCAGCACGAAGTCGCTCCCGATTTACTGTTCTAGTGTTGTAGTAACATATAACACCATAACAACACGCGCAAGCCTTGATTCGGGCAAAAAAAAGCCCCGCAATGCGGGGCTTGGGTACGTGTCTAAGTGACGTCTGCGTCGGATTAGCGTTCGTTTCGCGCCATTTCGGTGCGCTGCAGCGACACCATATCCGCCACGACGTCAGCCGCTTCATTGAGCACGATATCGGGCAACTCGGCTTCTTCGAGGGCTTCCATGCTGTCGAGCGGCTCGAGGCCGGCGGCTTCGCGGCGCGCGTTTTCGCGGTCAAGGCGTGCCTGGCGGAACGCTTCGCGTTCCACCTTGCGGGTCTCGAGATTCAGCGACACGGTGTCACGCTCTCGGTTGGCGCGAATCGCCTCAAGATCCGACAGGAGGAACTCGTGATCGGCGTCACCCCGCAGGCGCGCCTCCAGATTCTGCGCCAGCACCGAAATGCTGTCATCCAGTGAGGAGCCGGGCCGGAAACGTGTGCGGCGAATCTGGTCCCAGGGCAGGGCCCGTGGCCGCGTGCTTTCACCGAATTCCTCGGCATCAATCAGCGACGGCAACTCGATGTCGGGCAGCACGCCGCGGTTCTGGGTGCTGTCACCCGTGACGCGGTAGTACTTGCCGATGGTCAATGTGAGCTGTCCCAGACCGTCGCCTTCACTGCGCGGTACAAACTGGTCGAGGTTGTAAAGGTTCTGAACAGAGCCCTTGCCGAACGTTTGCTGACCCAGCACCACACCGCGTTCGTAGTCCTGGATGGCGCCCGCGAAAATCTCCGAGGCCGAGGCGCTGAAGCGGTCGACCAGCACCGCGAGCGGGCCGTTGTAGGCGACGCTGGGTACGGGGTCCTTGAGAACTTCGACGCGGGCGTGGCCGTAACGCAGCTGCACAACGGGGCCCTGGTCGATGAACAGGCCTGAGAGCATCGTGGCTTCGGTCAGGTGGCCGCCACCGTTGCCGCGCAGGTCAACGACGATGCCGTCGACGCCTTCCGCCTGAAGCTCGGCCAGGATGCGCTGAACGTCGCGCGTGGTGCTCTTGAAGTCTTTGTCGCCGGCCTGCTGCGCCTGATAGTCGCGGTAAAAGCTCGGGATCTCGATGACGCCGATTCTGAGGTCGCGGTCTTCACGCGGCACGGTCAGCACTTCGCTTTTGGCGGCTTGTTCCTCGAGCTTGACCTGACCGCGAACGAGTTCGATGACGCTTTGCGAGTCACCGGGCAGGGCGCCGCCAGGCAGTACCTGCAGTCGCACGACGGTGTCCTTAGGACCGCGAATAAGCTGCACGACGTCATCAAGACGCCAGCCGATGACATCGACGATCTCACCTGAGGCGCCTTCACCGACACCGACAATCCGGTCTGCAGGCTGTAACGTGCCGTCACGTGCCGCAGGGCCGCCGGTGATCACATTCATGACTTTGACGTACTCGTCTTCGGTCTGCAGCGAGGCGCCGATACCGAAGTACGACAGGCTCATCTGGATCCGGTATTCCTCCGAATTGCGTGGGCTCAGGTAGCTGGAATGCGGGTCCAGCGTTCGAGCAAAGGCATTCATGAAGACTTCGAACACGTCGTCCGAGTTGACCTGGTTAAGCTGGCGCTCAAAGCGCTGGTAACGCTTGCGCAGCTTCTCCTGGGTATCGGGCCAGGTCGTTTCCGTCAGCAGGAGATTCAGTGCGTCGTTCTTGACACGCTTGCGCCAGATTTCATCGAGCTCGGCCTTATTACTCGGCCAGGCGGTGTCTTCTCGGTCGAACTGGAAGCTCTCATCGACGCCGAAGTCCGGTTCCTGCTCGAGCGTCGCCACGGCGTACTGCCAACGTTCCGCGGCGCGCGCCTGGTAGGTTCGGAAGATCTCGAAGACCGGGTCGAGCGACGCGCCGACGACCATGTTGTCGATGCGGTCGCGGTACTGCTCGAAGCGTTCGATGTCGCTGGCCAGGAAATAGAGTCGGTTGCCGTCGAGCGCTTCGATGTAAGTATCGAGCACTTGCGCTGAGAGCTGATCATCGACAGGTGTTCGACTGTAATGCGACTTCTCGACGAAGCGCGTGACCAGCGAGCTGATGCGGTGGTGCTGCGGTGTCGGTTCCAGCACTTCGTCGGTGATGAGGTCTGCCGAGGCCATGCCCGCCAGCACGCAGAAAGCTGCGGCGCCGGAAGTCAGTGCAATAAGGCGGTGACGAAGGCTCTTAAATGAAGGCGCTGGGTTGCGTTCTCGGGTCGCTGTCTGCATGTGCTTCCTGGCTGACTCGGTTAGGGGGACGTTCTTGAATCTGTGAGGCGGACCACCGCAATGGTTTTCCACGCGGCGCGGGCGCCGTACACTCTCGCCCGCGGGGCGGAACTGTCGTGCCGCACAGTCTTTCTTGTAGCACCTTCGGTGCCGTAAAAGCTAGTCACAGGGCGCATTCCGGCCGATTGACCGCTGCGGGCGCCGACCGCGTCGGAACGCGACAAATCCAACATGAAACCATTGACCATAATCACCGGTGTCGTCCTGGGCTCCGCTGCCGCCATCACGCTGGGCCTTGCAGTCGTCATGCTGATCTTCGTGCTCAGCGGGCTGGACCAGCCCCGGATACGCGACGAATTCTCGCCACTGGCCGGAAGTGTGGCCCTGTTTGCGCTATTGACCGCCGTCAGCGCCGGGAGTTTCGTGGGCCTCGTAAAGGAGACGCCTTGGCGCTGGTCGGCGCAGGCTGCGATGTGGGTCTTGCTCGTCGCTATCGGCGTCTATTACTGGCCGTCCTAGCGTCTAACGGGCGCCGCCGATCTGTCCGGCTTGCGCGTAGGCTTCGGCCAGAATACCCAGGAGTTGTTGCCGGGAAACAGCGTCAGTGAGTTCGGGTGCGAGCTGGCGCCATGCCGAGTAGGCGCCGTCTGCATGTCCGGGGAGCTCGTCCATAAGCTGAAGCGTGCGGTAGTCCTCGGCCAGCACGGCAAAGTCGCGACGCAAAGCATCCGCGCGCGACGCCTCAGCGTCGTCGATGTGCTGTCGAAGCTTTTTGGTGAGTTCAGCCTGCAGCGTTGCCGCCGCACCCCGATCGCTCACGAGCGTTCTAGAAGATTGAGAACGGCGACTTGAAGCTGCGGCCCGAGCCCGACGAGCGGGAGCGGCGGCCGCCACGGCGGCGGCGGCGCATGCGCGAGTGGAGCTCGGCCCGACGGCCCGACAGCCATTCTTCACGCGAAACTTCGTCTTCCTCGTTGCCGCGGCGCGTCTCTTCGCGGGCGCGGAATGCGCAGAAGTCTTCATAGGCGTCGATCTCGTGTTTGAGTTCGCGCACCACGAGTTCGACCATGATCGCGTCGTCAAGGAAGCCGAGTCCCGGAATGTGGTCGGGAATGAGATCTTCTTCCTCAGTGAAGTAGGCGAGTGCGTTGAGAACGCGGTTGGTCTCTTCCTTGGGCAGCTGCCATTCGCTGTCGCGCAGCATCGCCGTCATCGTTGAGAGCTTGTAGAACCGTTCGCGGATGAAGTCGGGTGCGTCGCTCGTGTTGACTTCTTCAAGCAGCGCGTTCGCCGCGTCAACGATTTCCGACTCAGAGAGTGTATCCGCAGACTTTTGCGCCTGCCGCATGATCAACCGGAAGTGTTCCAGGTCGTTTTCGCTCAGATCAAAGGCGATCCGGATGGACATCAGCGCTCTCCCCGAAGATTGATGATCCTAAACTGGGATGAAGCCTATGCCACGCCAGTCGGGCGCGTCAACGCGCCCGGCCAGCGCCCTGGCTAGCCTGCGAGCAGGCTACGCAGCATCCAGGCGTTTTTCTCATGCACCTGCATCCGCTGGGTCAGCAGGTCTGCGGTCGGCTCATCACCGGCGCTTTCGGCCAGCGGCATCACCTCCCGCGCCGTGCGCGCGATGGTCTCCTGGGCCGTCACGAGCTGGCGCACCATGTCGAGCGCCTCGGGATGCCCCGTCTCATCGGCGACGTTCGAGAGCTCCGAGTACGCGGTGTAGGACCCCGGTGCGGGCTCGCCCAGCGCGCGGATTCGCTCGGCGATGTCATCAACGGCCGTTGCGAGTTCCACGTACTGCGTCTCGAACATGGTGTGCAGGGTCGCAAACATGGGCCCTTCGACATTCCAGTGAAAGTTGTGCGTCTTCAGGTAGGTGGAATAGCTGTCCGCGAGCAGGCGTGACAGTCCCGCGGCGATGGTCTTGCGGTCGGTGTCGCTGATGCCGATGTCGATCTGCATGGCTGTGATCTCCTGCGAGTGGTTTGCGTTGCGGCGAAGCATGAATCATACGCGCGCACAACGAGCTCAGCAGTTGAAACTGCCGATCGCAGCGATAGATCGAATCGATGATCCGGGTCTAGTGCGGGAACAGCTTGGGCGGTTCGGGAAAGGTGGCGCGACGCTCGCCCGTGAGCTCCGCGTAGAGCGCACCGACGCTGCTATCAGTATCAACGTCCGTCGGGCGCTTGGCACGCCGCAGCTTTACAAAGTTAAACCCGGCACGGCCGCGGTCATTGATGCCGAAGAACAGGCAGCGGCCGGCGCCTTCCCAGAGCGTGAGGAAGGGCAGCCCGCGACGCGCGCGGACGGTGTTGATGAAGGAGCCGCGGTCAGCCACATAATCAGCCTCGAGCAACTCGGTGCGGTAGTCGAGCGTGCTTGCGGGTTCAGGTGCCGAGAAGGGCGCAGACTCGACGGGCAGCGCAGGGGGCGCCGGGCGATATTGCCATCGCTCGGGTACGAGCGACAGGCCACCGGTCACCGGCGCTAGGTTGGACGCGGCGGGTGCTGTCGCGTCGGCGCAAGTGGGTCCACATACCATGGCGAGTGCGGCGGCGATTAGCCCTGCAAACACTGTATTGCGTGTGACCACGTGCTGACCTCAATCGTCCCCCCAGGAACACAGGTACAGCCTAGCCGCGACGGCGCTGCGGCGCGTCGATGAGGTTCTCTGTTTTGGAGGTGTTGCCGAGCTTATGTCAGCTCCGGCGGCGCTCAGGACCAATCAGTCGCGGCGCCAGATCCCGCTGGTACGAAAGCTGCCCGTGTTGTAGGGGTCCATACCGTTATCGTCGGGGTCGCACAGCGCGTCTTCCGAAAGGGTGAGCAACTCTTCGGTCCGCTCCTCGGGCTGATCGAGCACCTGGTCACGATCGTTTGGAGACCGCACATGGCCCTGCAGTGGTGCACCGGCGCGCGGCGCTTCGCCCGGCAGGCGGCGGATGGGCTGCAGCGTGCGGGAAAGACCCGTCGGGATATGGGCGTCGGGCGGCGCGACATCCTTGACGCGTCGATCCGACACGTATTGCTTCAATTTGTCGATCAATCCAGCCATGTCAGTTCACATCGACGTCTCCGAATGGACGTCCGCTTATGAAAAGTTATCTCCGACGGGGCATATCGGCCAGCAGGCCGGGCCGGAACTGTGAGGCAGTTCACATTTGGCGTCAGATTTTGCGGGCCAGTGCAATGCCCGCACGAAGTACGGTGATGGCAAGCAGTGGCGACAGCGTGAAGAACCAGATCGCCGGGCTGCCCGCAGCAAGCTCTCCGAAGAGCGATCCGAGCCAGCGGCCCAGGGTGCCGTTGTCGCCGAAAGGACCAAACGTCTTGGTCCCCGCGAAGTAGGCCGCGGGAAAGACGAGCACGATCGTGGCCAGCAGGATGCAGCCCGCGATAATCGCTTCTCGTTTGATGAATTTGCCCAACGCACCGACCCGTGTTCGCAGTGGCCGCGATGCTCGGGCAATCGCAGCGCCGGGTCAAGCCGTGTGTCTAGCCCTCTGGGGCTTCCTCGTCGCGGTTGGTGCTGCGGTAGCGGAAGCGCCGGTATAGCGTGTTCACGCCGAAATGCAGGCACAGCGCCGTGAACAGGATCCAGTGCGGGACCACCCAGTACCACGCGTTAATGTAGAGCGTAGCAAACAACGCGGCGAAGCCGGCGAGGATGTAGAAATAGGGCAGGCACTCGTACACGAGGCGCGGCAGCCACACTTTGCGCGTGGCCGCCTGGCCGATTCGCTCGGGCAAAACGCTCGTGTGTTCGAGGCTGTCTTCGCTCAACGTGCTGCTCTCCAAAGGCTGCCAGAGATATTAGCGACTCGGAGCCAGGCGTTCCGTGAGGCGACTCACAAAACGCGGCAGCCCGGGCGTCGGCGGTCAGTCGGCCGGAACGGTGCGCGATGCCGCCCACTGGCGCAGCCCGGCGATGCGCTCGGCCATGACCACGGAGAGCGGCCGCGTGCGTGCGGCTTCCTCCACCAGGTGGGTGGTCTCGACTGGCGTGTTAGCAGCGTCCGCCGCAAACAGGCTGCCCACGATGAGCTGCTCGAGTTCAGCACCCGAAAAGCCATCGGTGCCGGCGGCTACGGCGGACACGTCCACGGCGCCCGGCGGCACGTCACGGCGTTTGAGGTGGATGCCGATGATCTCGCGGCGCACGTCCTCGCTCGGCAGATCGACAAAGAAGATCTCGTCAAATCGCCCCTTGCGAACCAGTTCAGGCGGCAGGCGGTCGATGTCATTGGCCGTCGCGACCACGAACACGCCGGGTGGGCGCTCGGCCATCCAGGTCAGGAACTCGCCCAGTACGCGCTGCGAGGTGCCCGTGTTGTCCTCGCCCGGCGACAGGCCCTTCTCGAGCTCATCGATCCAGAGCACGACGGGCGCCATGGTTTCAGCGATCGACAGCGCCTCGCGCAGGTTGCGCTCGGTCTCACCCTGCCACTTGTTGAACAGTGCGCCGAACTCAAGGCGCAGCAGCGGCGTCCCGAAGGCGCCGGCCGTGGCTTTGGCGGCGAGGCTCTTGCCACAGCCCTGCACGCCGAGCAGCACCACGCCGCGCGGTGCGTCCAGGCCTGCGCGCTTGGCTTTGCCCAGGAAGGCGCTGCGGCGCTGCGAGAGCCACTGCTTGAGTGCTCGCATGCCGGCCACGTCGCCGAAGTGCGCAGTTTCATATTCGTAACTCAGCATGCCCTCGCGATTGAGCAACCGGTACTTGGCCTGCATCACGCCACGAATGTCTTCCTGGCAGATCACGCCGTCATCGGCGATTGCGTTGTGCGCCAGGCGTCGCACGTCCACGTCACCCAGGCCCGCGAGGTTCTGAACCAGCAGGTCGAACGCGTGCGGGTCGGTCTTGACGCGCTCGCCCGAGTTACCCGAACGCCATTGTGTGGCCACTTCACGCACGATCTCCTCGCGCCGTGCGACGTCGGGTACGGCCATCTCGAAGCTCGCGCTCAGGTGCTTGAGTTCGGGCGGCAGCTTCAGCGAGGGGCTGATCATGACGAGCTTGCCGCCGCTCTCCATAAAGTCGAGGCAGATGTCCTTGAGCTGGCGGACGTGCACGGGGTCCTTGAGGTAGGGGTGGAAGTCGAGCAGCGCGTAGATTCCAGGTTTACTCACCGCGCGGATGTGGCCCAGCACATCGGCGGGTTCGGCATTGATGGCCTGCGGCGCCAGATCGATATCGACGCGCTGCAGACCGTCCGTGACCGTCCAGCGGAAGAGCGGCATGTGATCTGCCGCGCGACCGCCGATGACATAGTCGGATAGCTGGCGCAGCGCAGCGCGCTCATCGCGCGTCTCCACGAGGATCAGCGGGATGCGCGAGCGCAGCAGCAGGGCTAAGTCACGACGGTCTGGCATGGGCTGCGATTGTGCCCGTCAGCACGGGCATTGCCAGCCTTCGGCCGGCAATTTGTGACGCCGGGCACAAGCCGTCTCAGCCGTAGCCGGGCAGGTTCGCATCAGCAAGGGCGTCGGCATCCCGGCCCAGCAACGTCCGTACGGCCCCACGCAGTGCGTCGAGCGTCAGCGGGCCATCGCCCGCGGCCAGCGTTCGCACGGCGTCGTCGAGCGAATAGGTGCCGCCCGAGCGGCGCCGGATCTCGGCGTCCAGGGCGCTCAGCACGGTCGCGGCGCGCGCGGTCACGGGGCCCGAAGACGCATCAGTTCGCAAGGAAGTGACGTCTTGGCCCCATTCACGCAAGTGCCGCAGCGTGTTGCGATGCCGCCGCCGGGTCACGCTACCGGCGCGGTAGAGCAGCGCCAGGCTGTAGTACTCGGCGATGCCCTCGACGATCCAGTCTGCCTCGGGGCCTGCGCTTCGACCGAGGCCGACGTGGATCAGCTCATGCAGCAGCGTGCTGGTGCCGTTGCCGCTCACAAGCGGCCGGTCGCTGTGCAGGAACAGCGAATTAGGAGCCGACAGCCCGCCGCGGAAGAACGGATCATCGGCCATGGCCACCAGCAGCCGTTCGGGGAACCCGGGCATGAGGTCACGTACGTGGCTCAGGTGCCAGTTGAGAAAGGTCATGACATCGAGGCGGCGGGCCGCCTGGTCGCGGGGCGCGGCAATGGCCACGGTGGTGTTGGCGATGCGGTCGTAGCGCACGCCAATGTCGCCGGCAACGATCCAGCCGTCGGGATGATCCAGCCGGCGGGCGCTGTCTTCGACGGGGAAGCCTCCGGCGATGCGCGGATAGGGGGTCACGATGCTCCAGCCGTCAGGCAGCTCGAACACCAGGCGCGCGTCGGATTCGGCGCCGGGTCGCGTGGCGCTGGCGACAGGTGGCACGAGGTCCTCGATGCGCAACAGCATCCAGGTGTCGGTTTTCATGGCGTCAACGCTGCCGTTGGTGCGTCGGCGGTCCAGCGAGGCGGTCCATGACAGTCGTCCGCCATCCGCATCAACGGTCCAGACCCAGTCATCGCCCTCGCGTGTCAGGTTGCCGCTGTCTTCGTGGAAGTCCGTGAATTCGGGGCCTGGGTCGGGTATTCGCAGCCGTCGCAGCGTGCGCGTTTGCTGCGTGACCTCGAGCGAGACCTGGGCCATTGTGCCGGCGCCCACCTGGACTCGGTACTCGATCGCGTAGTGGGGTGGCCCCTCGGCATCGTCTTGCGCGGCGCCGGAACTCGGCCATAGCGCGGGCAGGAGCAGTGCCAGGAGTTGTGATGCGGTGCGTTGGAGGGAGGCGCTCATTGCGCGATCATAGGGCAGATGAGGCCCAAACTCCCGACAAGTCGGCGTGGCCTGAAGGTCGCGCTTACCGTCACGCTCTGCGTCGCGGCGGCGGCCTGTTCCTGGCAGGACCCGCCACCCGGCGACGCCCGGGAGGTTGTGGCCGCCAGGGCCGAGCCGGGCGCAGCACGGCCCGAACCCACGAATCGGGCGCCGGGTCGCCACACGGACGCCGCGGCAATGGCACTGGCGCAGGTCGGAGAGCCTTACCGCTACGGGGGCGCCGCACCGGGCGGCTTCGACTGCAGCGGGCTTGTGCAGTACGCCTACGCCCTGACCGGAGTGTCGCTGCCCCGCACCACGCAGGCGCAGTGGCGCCAGCTGCCACGAGTGGCCGTCAACGATCGACGCGTTGGCGACCTGCTGTTTTTCCGCATTGACGGCCGCCTGTCGCACGTGGGCATGTACCTGGGCGGTGGGCAGTTTGTGCACGCGCCCCGGACGGGCACGCGTGTGCGGGTCGAACGCCTCGACGCGCCGTTCTACGCCAATCGCCTGGCCGGTGTGGTCCGCCCGTCGCCCTGACGCTACCCGATCTTGTTTGAGCGCGCTTTGCTGTCGCTGTTAAGCTGCCCGCGGGACAACAAGAGCCGGTCATACCGGTGGGGAGCACACAGTGAGCGTAGCCCGCGTTACCGAAATTATTGCATCGTCTTCGAAGAGCTTCGAGGACGCCGTCAAGCAAGGCATCAAGCGTGCCAACGAGACCCTCGACAACATCGAGGGCGCCTGGGTCAAAGACCAGAAGGTCGTCTGCGACGACGGCAAGATCGTTGAGTTCCGCGTGGTGCTCAAGGTCACGTTTATTCTCAAGTAAGCGACCCTGGGGGAGGGGAAGCACCATGGATCTATTTGGATTTGCAAAGGACGTCGGTCGGCGCCTGTTTAACACCGAAGACGATGCGGTCGACAAGATTCGCGAGCTCATCGAAGAGAACAACCCGGGCGTAACGAACCTCGGGGTTGAGTACAACCAGGGCATCGTCAGCCTGTCGGGTGAGTGTGCGTCTTCGGCTGCCATGCAGCAGTGCGCGCTGCTGGCCGGCAACGTGCAGGGTGTGGCAGACGTCTACGTCAACCGCATGACCGTCAAAGCACCTGCAACGCCGGTTCAATCGCCGACAGCGCCGCCTGCGGCAGCCACGCCCGCGGCGCAAGCCGAGCCCGCAGAGCAGACCTACGTCATCAAGAGTGGTGACACGCTGGGCAAGATCGCTAAGGAATTCTATGGTAAAGCAAGCGCTTACATGAAGATCTTCGAAGCGAATCGAGGAATTATCGAAAACCCCGACCGCATCTACCCGGAGCAGACCATCCGCATTCCGCGAGACTAATCGGGTCCTGCAGACAGACCGCGGCCGCGCTGGCGTTCAGGCTGGCGCGGCCGTTTTCTTTGGCAGCAGGCGATTGCTCAGTGTGACCAACGCAAAGATGGCGGGCATCCAGGTCGCGGCGGCAACGCCCATGGCGAACCAGAGTCCGCGCGGGAATTCGACGGCGCCAAGCTTGTAACCCGCATAATAGGACAGCGGCGCGGAGACGCCGGCCATGAGGCTGCCCATGAGCCGGCGATCGCGCATCCACCCCATGGACTCCGTCAGCGTCAGCGCGAAGACCACCCAGAGCCCCAGAATCCACCAGGGCGCCAGTGGTCCGGCCGGAAGCTCGTAGGCGACCACGCCGCTGAGCGCGTAACCACCGTCCACGACAATGCCGCCAACGACGGCCAGGGCGACCAGCAGTGCGAGTCCACTCGGGTTTTCGCTGCGACGAAGCTCCCAGCCGAGGAACAGGGCGGTGAGCAGCACACCGGGAATCAACAGCCCATTGGCCGCGCCCGCAACGAGCGCCACCCAGGACGCCTGGAACAAGGCGAAATTGGCGATGAGATAAGGCATGTCAAAGCTCCGGCAGCGTTGCCGAAGCTTTCGCCCGGGTCAGGGCCGCGGATGCAGGGCCTTGGCGTCAGGCGCCGGACGCGATAAAGGTCTGCAGCTGCTGCGACAGGTCCTTGCAGGCGGTGGACTGCGTTCGTGCGATCAGCGGGATCGGCACAATGATCGCGGGCAGGTAGGAAGTGCCGTTGACGCGCGTCTCCACGTTGCCGGCCTCACGGGTGCCCTCGAGGTCCCAAACCACGGCGTCGTAGTCCGAGTCCGACTCCCACCAGGCGAAGCCGAAGCAGCCCGCGCCACCCGGTCCTGCGGCACAGGATACGGACCCGCCACCGTTGGGGGTGTCGGTATTGCCATCGAGCCACACAACGTAACGCACGCCGGTTTCCCGCATGCGGTCGGCAATCATGGGGTTGTTGAGCAGCTTGGGCAGCGCGCTGATGTCGTTGGGCACCGTGCGTGGCTCAAACCAGGGGTACATGGCGTCAACGAATTGCGCCTTGGGCATGATGTTGATGGCATTGCGGCCCGAGCGCAGCTGGCTGGCGACACAGTCTGTGAAGTCCTTCTCGGTCGCGTTACCCGTGTGGTAGCTGCGCGCCATGACCACGACGGACTCGCCGTCGTACTCGTCCATGGACACGGTATTCAGCATTTCGGTGCGGCTGGTCGAGCAGGCGCTTAGCGCAACGGCGGCTGCAAACAGCAGCCCTCTGCTCAGAATCTGGGTCGCGTTCACAGGAATTTCTCCGAGTTGTCGGTGGGTGTCGGCGCCTGTTCGGGCGTAGTGGCTGGCTTGGGCGGGGTCTCCGCACCCGCCGGGGCGGGTGGTTGCTGGGCTTCAGCGAGCCCGGCGAGCTGGTGCTTCGCCAGCGCGGCTTCGCGCTCAAAGCCGAGCAGCATCAATACGGCGGCGTCACGAATGGCCAGGCTCGCCGCTGATCGCAGTGCGGACTCAGTGCCGCCCATGAGCGATTCACGCGCCGCCTTGCCGTAGGCTGACAACGGATACTCCGCCTGGAGGGTGCCCTCGCTGTCATAAACGCGGATCTGGTAGCGAATCCAGACCGCATAGTCTTTGGTGACCGTCTGCGCGGGGATGGCGAACTCGAGCGCCACGAGGGACGGTTCAATGAGCAGGTCGATGCCTTCGGGGACGAGCGCTTCGGGCGTCACGGGCACCACCTCTGCGAACATGTCCTCGAGGGTACCGGTGAACATCAGCGCTGACGCGCGACCGAGATCGATGGTGTAAGTGCCGCCCGTGGGAAGCGTTTCTTCGTAGACGAAGGCCTCCACGTCCTTGCCAAAGCGCACGGCGGCGGTCAGCGGATACGGCTCGACGAGCGCCTCGGGCAACTGCATGTTGTCGAGTTTTACCGTCGTGCCGCAGCCTGCCAGCAGCCCCACCGAGGCTGTCGCAAGCACCGCCCTGAGACGGGTGAGACGCAGCGATCCTGCCATTTGCGCTCCACGATTACCGGTTTTGACCAGGTCCGCCCGGTCGTACCAACTCATTCGAATCTACCGTGGCGCCGGGCAACCGGCAAGCCGGCCCGTGGGCGCCACATCATGTTTCGGGGCCTCGGTGACCTGCACGGCAAAGCGGCGCCAGCACTGGGCTTGTCCTGTCTAAAGTTCGCTGTCCGCCGGTCGCTAGATTCATATCTGCCGTGTGACGAGGCCTCAGCACTGCAGGGGGAGACCGGGATTTGAGCAGGAATGTCACAGCGCACGTCATTGTGGCCAGCGACGCGGCGGCCGCGCCCACGCTCGAGCCCATGCTGCGCGCGCTTGAAGCCGCGGACTGGTGCGGCACGGACCACATCGACGCCAACACGGCCCTCGAGGACCCCGATGCACTCCGTGGCGCGGCCTGTATTGTGCTCGTGCTGTCCGACATGCAACCCCACGTGGCGGGCGACGCCTTGCCGACTCTGACGCGGCGGATCACGCCGACGCCCGTCATCGTCATGGCGCCGCAGATCGAATCCTGCGAATCGAGCCTGTTTGCTTGCGGTGTCGACGACTGCCTGAACCCTGATGTCATACCGGTACCGGCAACGCTGCGCGTGATCCGTCGATCGATCGAACGCGCATCACAACGCGTCCACGTCGAAACCGCGACGCAGCAATATCACGACCTTTTTGACCACATGCCGGTCGCAGCGTTCAGTGTGGACGCCAAAGCCAGCGTGACCGCCGCCAATCGTGAATTCCTGAACATGCTGGGTGCGGCCGACGCCGGTGCCGTCACCGACATCCATCTCAACGGTCTGATGACGGGCCTCGCCAATCTTCTGAAACGCGCGAGCGACGGGGAAATCGTTGAGTACAAGCAGGGCCACATTGTCGAGTCGCTCGACGGCTTCTCGCGCCACGTGGTCGTCTTCGCGCGCCGCTCCGCCGATAACGGCGAAGCGCCCGTCATGGACGTCTACCTCACCGATGTGACGGAACAGGAAGTCCAGACGCGGCGTGTCGCCGCTGCCGAAAGCCGTTTGCGACAGCTCACGGACAACGTGCCTGTGATGATGTTTCTGCTCGATCGGGACCGGCGCGTATTTGACGCCAACCGGAGGCTTGTCGATGCGCTGGGGCTGGAGCGCCATGCACTCGAGGGCATGCCATTCACGTCACTGCTGCATCCCGATACCGATATTGCCGCGGTGAGAAGCAGCATCGATCGCGTGTTCGGCGGCGGCGCGGAGCACGAACAGCCCGTGTCGATGCTGCGCCCTGACGGCAGCGAGATGGAGTGCCTGTTCAGTGCCCAGCCCGGCAGCGATGGCGCGGGCCGCGTGTCGGTCGCCCACGCCATGCTCGTCGATGTCACGGATCGCAATCATGCGCAGCGCGACCGGGACCGACTTCAGGAACAGTTGCAACTCACACGCAAGCTCGAGTCGATTGGCGAGCTGGCCGCAGGTATTGCGCACGAGATCAACACGCCGGCGCAATACGTGAGCGATAACCTCTCGTTTCTGCGCGAGGGCTTTGAGGATCTGCACGCGCTGCTGGAAACGCTGCCCGGCGTGGTTACGTCGCTGCGTGCGCTCGAAGACCCGGCACCAGCCGATGCGCTCAACAGCGCTGTCGACGCGGCGGATCTCGAATACCTCGTGGCCGAAATCCCCGCGGCGCTGGCACAGGGCCAGGATGGCATCGCCAAGATCCGCGAGATCGTGCTCGCACTCAAGGAGTTCTCGCACCCGGGCGGGGGCGACATGGAAGCCGCGGACCTGAACCGTGTCATTGAGAGTACGGTGACCGTGGCGCGCAACGAGTGGAAGTACATCGCCGAGATCGAGCGCGACCTGGCCGTCGATTTGCCGCGCGTCGAATGCTACCCGTCAGCCATAGCGCAGGTGGTGCTGAATTTGCTCGTCAATGCCGCCCATGCGATTGGCGACACGCGCGGCGAGGGTGATCCGCTGGGCCAGATTCGCATCGCCTCAGCACGGCACGGTGACGACGCCGTGTGCTTTCGAATATCCGACAACGGTCCTGGCATACCCGATGAGATCCGGCACAAGGTGTTCGACCCGTTCTTCACCACGAAGGAAGTCGGCCGCGGGACGGGTCAGGGGCTCGCGATCAGTCGCAGTGTGATTACCGAGCAGCACGGTGGAGACATCCTGCTCGATTCGGCGCCCGGTCGCGGGACGACCTTTACGGTCATCCTGCCGCTTAGCGGTGCAGGCAAGAATGGCATCAGGGAGGCTGCCGCGTGAAGAGAATTGTTTTTGTCGACGACGAACAGAACATCCTGCAGGGCCTGAGACGCATGTTGCGTCCCATGCGCCACGAGTGGGAGATGCATTTTGCCGACAGCGCGGATGCGGCGCTCGAGATCATGCGTGACGGAGAGTTCGACGTCGTGGTCACGGACATGCGTATGCCCGGTAAAGACGGCGCCGCGCTGCTTGAGATCGTGCGCCGGGAACACCCGGGCACGGCGCGCATCATTCTGTCGGGTCACGCCGAACAGGAAATGGCGATTCGCTCCGTCGCGGCCACGCACCAGTTCCTGGCCAAGCCCTGTGACGCCGACACGCTTCGCAACACCGTGCAGCGCACCTGCCAGTTACGGGGCATGTTGGCCAGCGAGCGGCTGCGCAGGCTCACGGCCGAGGTGGGGCAGATGCCCAGCGTGCCTGAGGTCTATGAACGCATCAGCGCCGAGATGGGCAAGGACGAACCATCGCTGGCCGAGATCTCGACAATCGTCAGTGAAGACCTGGGGATGACGGCCAAGCTGCTGCAACTCGTCAATTCCGCCTTCTTTGGTTTGCGCCGGCACGTGGCGTCCGTGGATCACGCCGTCGCCTATCTCGGTATGGACGTGATTCGCTCACTGGTCCTCTCAGAATCGGCCTTCAAGGCTTTCGACCATGCGAAAGGTGGTGTGTCGCCCGACACACTGATGCGTCGGGGGCGCCGCGTCGCGGCGCTGGCCAAGGCCATCGCGCGCCACGAGTCCGACAACAAAGTACTTGCGGACGAGGCGTTCCAGGCCGGCATGATGCACGAGCTCGGCAAGCTCATCCTCGCGGCAGAACTGCCCTCCGAGTACCAGCGCGTCAGCGAGGCCATGGATGCGGGCGCGCTTCAGGATGCTGCGGAACGCGACGCTTTCGAGGTCACACAGGGCGAAGTCGGCGCCTACCTGCTGGGCCTGTGGGGACTGGCCGACGGCATCGTCGAGTCGCTGGCTTACCACCGGGAACCATCACGGACTGAGGTTTCCGGGTTTGCGCCCATCGTTGCCGTTCACGCGGCTGCCGCGCTTACGAGTGTTGGCGAGCCTGACGCGCTGCCGCTGGACGACGCCTGGCTCGAGAGCATTGGTCTCGCAGAGGCTGTGGAGACCTGGCGGGATCTTGCGTCGATTCAGCCCAATGAGAGGGACGCGGCATGAACCAGCGTGTGTTGTTCGTCGACGATGAGCCCAACGTCTTGCAGGCCATCAAGCGCGCCATCCGCAAAGACTTCGATGTCGCCACCGCTGAGGGGCCTGAGGCGGGCCTTGCGTTGCTCGCGGGCGAGGACGACTTCGCAGTGATCGTGTCCGACATGCGCATGCCGGGTATGAGTGGCGTCGAGTTTCTTCGCGCGGCGCAACAGCTGTCGCCACGCTCTGTGCGCATGATGCTCACGGGCAACGCCGACCAGCAAACGGCCATCGATGCCGTCAACGACGGCGCCGTGTTTCGGTTTTTGACCAAGCCCTGCGATGTCGACCGCCTGCGCGTCGTGGTGAGCCAGGCGCTCGAGCATTACCGCCTGCTCAACGCGGAACGGGAGCTGCTCGAGGAAACCCTGCAGGGCAGCCTCGGTGTCATGAGCGAGTTGCTTGCCATCTCGCGCCCCGACACGTTTGGACGCACCCGACGGCTGCGCTCAGGGGTTTTCGCGCTGCTCGAAGGTCGCGACGAACTGGACGCCTCGGGTCGCTGGGTGATCGAAACGGCGATCATGCTCTCGCAGCTCGGCGTCATGGCCCTGCCTGAGTCGATTGCCGAACAGGCCAACAGCGGGCAGCCACTCAATGAGCAGGATCGATGTGACTACGAGCACACCGCCGTGACCGTGGCCGACATGCTGGCGCGAGTGCCCAGGATGGCGCCCGTGGCCGCAATTATCCGCTACCAGCACAAGCACTACGACGGCTCGGGCAGCCCGTCAGACGCGGTTCGCGCCGAAGCCATCCCGCTGGGCGCGCGTGCATTGCACCTCGCACAGGTGACCGATGCGCTGCGCTGCAGGGGCTTCGACGCCACGGAAATCGACGAAGAGTTGCGCACGCGGCGCAAGGAGTTTGATCCGCGCCTGCTGAAGCGAATTCTCGAAGCCGGGAACGCATCGGAATCGCCGCGCCCAACCCGAATGGTCTCAGTAACGGACCTCGACGTCGGCATGGCGCTGGCACAGGATTTGTGCACCGAGACGGGCAGCCTGATTGTGTGCGAAGGCCAGCGCGTCACGCCGGCCGTGCTCGAGCACGTGCAACGTTTCGTGCGCGAGGGTGCGGTTTCCGGCGCGTGTGCCGTTCTCGATGGGCCCGTGCCGGAGACGGCGCGCGCGGCGAACTACTAGGCCTCGGCGGCGCTCGACGCCGCCTCATCCACTTCGAAAGTGACACCCGCGTTGCGCTGCAACCGCTCGATCAGTGCGTCGCCCATGGCGGCGGCCGGTGTTGAGAAGCCACCCCGTTCACCAGGGCCGCGCGGTGCACTGCGGGCGAGGCAGACGGCGGCTTCGCCAAGCATTCGACTAGTGCTGCCGTAACCCGGATCACGATCGCCGGTCACCGTAGCCTGCAGCGTCCGACCGTCCTCGGCGACGCCGGCGAAACGAATCCGGTAGTGGCCGTTCTCGCGTGCCTCGGCATTGGGGCCGTCACCCTGATCGGGAAAGACAAACCGGCTCAGGAACGCGCGTCCGGGTGCCGTCACAGCGCCGGCGAGCAGGCTCGCGAGCGCGCCGCTTATGGCTGCAGCCTTGGCGAGCCCCAGCGCGCCGCCGCCCGTGGCCATGTACTCGGCGTAGCGGAAGTCACGGCCGTAGGCATCGCCCATGAGAGCATTGGTGCGTCGTACGATGCGCGTGTTGATTGACGCCATGAGAAACGGCGCAACCCAGCCGTCGATGAACTGATCGCGGTGGAATCCCAGGCCCTCGTTTTCGTCCGCGCCCTGACTCGCATTACGCGGGTTGAGCGCGTAGGGGTCGGTCAGCAGACGCGCCGTTCGGCGGTCGCTGCGGGCCTCCTTGGCCACTTCGAGCATGCTGGCGGCTGTGCCACCGCTAAAGCCACCGCTCATCCGTTCCACGTAGCCGTGCACGCGCTGCAGGGGCTGCTCAAATCGCGCCTGCGCCTCCCGTTGCAGGAACCACACGCCAATGTCGGACGGGATCGAGTCGAAGCCGCAACAGTGCACGATCACCGCGCCCGAGCGTTTCGCAGTGCCACCGTGCGCGTCCATCATGCGCCGGATCCAGGGCAGCTCGCCGGCGAGGTCGCAGTAGTGGGTTCCGTTGCGTGTGCATTCAGCCACGAGCTCACTGCCCAGGCGAGAGTAGGGCCCGACCGTGGTCGCGACCACACGGGTGCGTTGTGTGAGTGTCTTCAGGGATTCCGCGTCCTGGCTGTCGGCAAGGACGATGGGCGGCTTGCGCCTGCCACGCGCAAGCTGGTCGCGCAGGGTTTCGAGTTTGTCAGGGTCGCGCCCCGCGATAGCCCAGCGCAGCTCGCCTGCGACGCCATAAGTGTCCGCGAGATGTTCGGCCACGAGTTGCCCCGTGAAGCCCGTTGCACCCCAGACGATGATGTCGAATTCCCGTGAATTCTCTTGCGCGTTTCCGGTCATAAGTCTTGTAAACGTTGCGTTGTGCCGCAATCAAAACCACCATTATAGAGAAGCCGCCGACGCTGACATCTTCGGAGTGCACATGGGTAAGGCCATCATCCTCGTTCTCGATTCCTTTGGCCTGGGTGCCACGGACGACGCCGACCGCTACGGCGACGCCGGGGCCAACACGCTGACCAGCATCGCACGCCACTGCCGGCGCGCGTTTGAGGCGGGCGAACGCCCGCAGCCACTGACGCTGCCAAACCTGAGCCGCTTGGGACTGATGCACGCGGCCGAGCTTGCGAGCGGCGAGTGGCCCGACGGTCCCGTCGCCGATGACATCGTCGGCGCCTGGGGCTGTGCCGCCGAGCGCTCGAGCGGCAAGGACACGCCCTCGGGCCACTGGGAGATCGCCGGGGTTCCTGTGCTCTTCGACTGGGGCTATTTCGACAAAAAGACCAACACGTTCCCGCCCGAGCTGCTCCAAGCACTGATCGAACGCGCCGATTTGCCCGGGGTTCTGGGCAACTGCCACGCGTCGGGCACGGACATCATTCGCGACCTTGGCGAGGCACACCGCCGCACGGGCAAGCCGATCGTTTACACCTCAGCCGACAGCGTGTTCCAGATTGCGGCACACGAGGCATCGTTCGGCCTTGATCGGCTGTACGCGCTCTGCGACATCGCGCGGGATCTCGTTGACGACTACAAGATTGGCCGCGTCATCGCGCGACCCTTCACGGGCGACAGCCCGGAGACCTTTGTGCGCACGGGTAACCGGCGCGATCTCACGACGCCACCGCATGCCCCGACAGTGCTCGATCGGCTCGTGGATTCCGGCGGTGACGTGGTTAGCGTGGGCAAGATCTCGGATATCTTTGCCCATCAGGGCATTACCAAACGCGTGAAGGCGACCGGCAACGAAGCCCTCGTCGACGCCACGCTGGGCGCCATGGCGGAAGCCCGCGACCGGTCTATCGTGTTCACAAACCTCGTGGATTTCGACATGCTCTACGGACACCGGCGCGATGTTTCAGGTTACGCGCAGGCGCTCGAAGACTTCGACGCGCGACTGCCCGAGGTGATGTCGGCCATGGCGGATGACGATTTGCTCATCCTCTGTGCCGATCACGGTTGCGACCCCACCTGGCCCGGCACGGACCACACACGCGAGTATATTCCGGTTCTGGCCTACGGTAAGGCCGTGGGGCAGGGCGGTATCGGCCGTCGCGGGACCTTTGCTGATATCGGCCAGACGCTGGCCGAGTACTTCGAGCTGCCCGCGCTCGACTACGGCGACTCGTTCCTCGCCGCCTGAGCCGGCCCGCCCGTCGCGGCGATGATGCGTTCACGCCATTGCGCGACGTCTCGACGCAGCGCCTCGGCGTCCATCCCCGGGATCTCTCGCTCGCGCATGAGCACTTGCCCGTCAACAATGGTCGTCACGACGTCGTCCGCGTCGGTCACGTAGACGAGGTGTGATGCGGCATCAAATCGTGGTGAAGCATCGAGCTCGGTGAGATCTACCTGGATCACGTCGGCGCGCTTGCCCGGTACGAGCTGGCCCACAAGTTCGCCGAGGCCAATGGCTCGCGCACCACTGCGCGTGGCCATGTCGAGCACTTGGCGCGCGGGCAGTGCGGTCGGGTCGCCCGTGGAGACTTTTGACAGCAGTGCGGCGAGTCGCACGTCTTCCCACATATCGAGGTCGTTGTTGCTCGCAGCGCCATCGGTGCCGATGCCCACGCGCACGCCAGCCTCAAGCATGGCCGCAACCGGGGACACGCCCGAGGCCAGCTTCATGTTTGAGGTCGGGTTGTGCACAACACCGACGCCGTGCTCGGCGAGCAGCGCCATATCGGACTCGGACGGGTAGACCATGTGCGCGGCGATCAACGGCAGGTCGAGATAGCCCATGTCGTCGAGCAGCTCGACAGGCGTCATCCCGTGATTGGCGGCCGTGACCTGGATCTCGAACGCCGACTCCGAGACGTGGATCGAGACAGGAACGCCTTCGGCGGCCGCAGCGGCCTGGATTTCCTCGAGACGCGGCCGCGAGAGGGTGTACACCGAGTGCGCGCCAATGGCCGGAATGATGCGTCCGTCGCGGTCGCGCCAGCGACGTACAAAGTCGACGGCCTGGGCCAGCGATTCTGCGCCCGTCTCGGCGTCCGGGCTTTTCTGCTCGATGACTGAGGGCACGATGACACCGCGCAGGCCGCAGGCCAGGGTCTCTTCGGCCATGGCATCGGGGAAGTAATACATGTCGACGAAGCTTGTCGTACCGCCGCGGATCATTTCCCAGCAGGCCAGGCGCGTGCCGATGCGAACGAATTCCTCATCGACGACCGCCACCTCTGCCGGGAAGATAAAGCGCTCAAGCCACTCGATGAGCTCGAGGTCATCGGCGATGCCGCGCAACAGACTCATCGCGGCATGCGTATGCCCGTTCACAAGACCGGGCATGACGACGCGGCCGTCCCCGGAGACGGTGTCGGCTGCTGTGAACGTCGCATCGATCTCGCTTGCGGTGCCGACGGCGATAATGGCGCCGTCATCGATGGCCACCGCACCGTCGGCGATTTCCGTGCCATCCACGTCCATGGTCATGACGACATCGCCGTAGACGATCAGGGCAATCTCGGTGCGGTCCTCGGTGGCTGGTGCCTCGGCGCCGCAGGCGCAAAGGCTCAGACCAAGACACAGGGCCGCAAGACGGCGGGCGGCGACGCTTAGGCTTCTCATCCCGTGATGTTAGCCCAGCGCCGGGGCCGCGTGCCGCGTTACTCGAGATTCCTGTAGCAGCCGGGCGTGAAGCGGGGCAGGCAGAGGCACTGGAAGATCAGGTCTTCGCTACCGGTGTTGCGGACCTGTTGCGCAGCGCCCGCGGGGATGGCGACAACGTCTCCGGGTCCAATCTCAAACGGTGCGGCGTCACCAAGGTGCATCTCGCCTTGCCCGGACTGGACCAGATACCACTCCCGGACTGACAGGCTGTGGCGCTGTGTGAGGATGCCGGGCGCAACGCGACAGAGGGCCACCGAGGCCCCCGGGTGGTCGGGATCATTGACGAGCTCGGTGATGAAACAGCGCTCGTCCGTGTAGACGGTCTTGAGGTCGTCGGATCGCGTGTGCATGAGCTGCTCCCATGGGGCTTGCGGGCCACGCCGCGTGGGGTGGCGGTGTATCATAACGCTCCATTCCCAAGGGCCCGAAGAAGGCGACGACACGATCCATGGCGACCAAACACATGAACGCCGCGCCCGGCGACTTTGCACCCAGTGTTCTTATGCCCGGCGACCCGCTGCGCGCGCAGTACATTGCCGAGACCTACCTCGATGCACCCCGGAAGGTGACGGACGTGCGCAACATGTTCGGCTTCACGGGTACTTATGAGGGTGTGCCCGTGTCGATCATGGCCCACGGCATGGGTATTCCGTCGGTTTCGATCTACGTCCACGAACTTGTGACGGAGTATGGCGTTGGCCGCATTATTCGGGTGGGATCGTGTGGCACGGTGAACCCGCGCGTGCGCCTGCGTGACGTGATCATCGGTGCCGGCGCGTCGACGGATTCGGCCGTCAACCGTATGCGATTCGGCGGCTACGACTACGCGGCCATTGCCGACTACCGCCTGCTGCGCACCGCCGCTGATGTGGCCCAGTCGCGGGGCGTGCGCTATCACGTGGGTAATCTGTTCTCGGCGGACCTGTTCTACACACCCGACCCCGAGATGTTCGACACGATGGCCAAGTACGACGTGCTCGGTGTTGAGATGGAAGCTGCGGGCATCTACCCGATTTGCGCCGAGCACGGTGTGGAGGCACTCGCCATCTGCACGGTCAGCGATGACATTCGCAGCGGTGAAGCGCTGAGTTCCGATGAACGCGCCACGACCTTCGACGACATGATCCAGGTCGCGCTGGAGACTGTCCGTGAGCGCAGCTGAACCCAGACTGCCTGATCTCGCGCGGGTGACGCCCGTCGACACCGTTGGTGTCGAAGAACGCGTGGCGCGTTTTCGCAGCCGTTCGATCAAGACGGCCAGCAAGGTGGCGGGGCTCAGGCTCGCGCTGTCGATGATCGACCTGACGACGCTTGAGGGTGCCGATACGCCGGGCAAAGTGCGCCAGCTCTGCGCCAAGGCGCAGCATCTGCACGAGCGCATGGCCGATCTGCCGACCGTGGCTGCCGTCTGCGTCTATCCGACCATGGTGTCGGTCGCGCGCGATGCGCTGGGCGCCAGTGGCATCGAGGTGGCGTCTGTGGCCACCGCGTTCCCAAGTGGTCAGGCGCCGCTGTCCGTGAAGCTTGACGACACGCGCATGGCGGTTGAAGCCGGCGCCGCGGAGATCGACATGGTCATCGCGCGCGGCGCATTCCTGGCCGGCGACTACGACACCGTGTTCGACGAGATCGTTGCGGTGAAGGCGGCCTGCGGCGACGCGCACCTCAAGGTGATCCTGGAAACCGGCGAGCTGGGCTCGCTCGACCGGGTGCGCCAGGCGAGCATGCTGGCGATGGCGGCAGGCGCCGATTTCATCAAGACGTCGACAGGCAAGATCAAGCCCGCGGCCACGATGCCTGTGACGCTGACCATGCTGCACGCCATTCGGGACCACTACCTCGAGACAGGTGTGCAGGTGGGCATGAAACCCGCGGGTGGCATCTCGGACTCGAAGACGGCGCTGCACTATCTCGTGATGCTCAACGAGACGCTCGGCGCAGAATGGATGACGCCACGCTGGTTCCGCTTCGGCGCGAGCTCGCTGGCCAATGACGTCCTCATGCAACTCGAGAAGCAGGCGACGGGGCGCTACCAGTCGCTCGACTACTTCTCCAAAGACTGACGGAGATCGGACTCCCCATGGCAACCAAAAGCACACTGGCCTTCGAGCCGGGCTGGCAATACGACCCGGCACCCGAAAGCACCGATCACGTATCGTTGCGCGACAGCTACGGCCTGTTCATCGATGGCGAGTTCACGCCCGCGGCCAGCGGTAAGACGTTCGAGACCATCAACCCGGCGACGCAGACACCCATCGCGAGCGTTGCGCAGGCAGGCAGCGAAGACGTGGACCGCGCTGTTGCTGCGGCACGCAAGGCTTACGACACGGTGTGGTCGAAGATGAAGCCCGCCGAACGCGGCAAGTACGTGTTCCGCATTGCCCGCGCGATCGCCGAGCGGGCCCGCGAGTTCGCGGTCGTCGAGTCCATGGATGGCGGTAAGCCCATCCGCGAATCGCGCGACATCGACATCCCACTCGCGTCCGCGCACTTTTTCTACTACGCAGGCTGGGCCGATAAGCTCAATTATGCGTTTCCGGGCGCAAGCCCGAAGTCGCTGGGTGTTGCGGGGCAGGTCATCCCCTGGAACTTCCCGTTGCTCATGGCGGCCTGGAAGCTGGCGCCGGCTTTGGCCGCGGGCAACACCGTCGTGCTCAAGCCCGCTGAAACAACGCCGCTAACGGCGCTCAAGCTTGCCGAACTCATTGCCGACGTCGGCCTGCCGCCGGGTGTGGTCAACATTGTCACGGGCGAAGGTGACACGGGTGCCGCACTCGTGCGCCATCCGGACCTCGACAAGTTTGCCTTCACGGGTTCAACGGCTGTGGGTCGCGACATCATGCGCACGCTCGCAGGCACGGGCACGCCTTACACGCTGGAGCTGGGTGGCAAGGCGGCCAATATCGTGCTCGAGGATGCGGCGCTCGACCAGGCGGTCGAGGGCATCGTCAACGGCATCTTCTTCAATCAGGGCCACGTCTGCTGCGCGGGTTCGCGCCTGCTGGTCTCGGAAGCGGTGGCAGAGCCGCTGCTCGAGCGGCTGCGCGCGCGCATCGACACGCTGATCGAGGGCGACCCGCTCGACAAGAACACGGACATCGGTGCGATCAATTCGGAGGCGCAGCTTGCGCGCATCAACGAGTACATCGACATCGGGCGTGCCGAGGGCGCCGACATCTGGCAGGGCGGCAGTGACGCACCCCAGTCGGGCTACTACTGCCGGCCCACGCTCATCACAGGTGTCGCTCAGTCGAACCGAGTCGTGCAGGAGGAGATCTTCGGCCCCGTGCTCACCGTGCAGACCTTCCGCACCTTCGACGAGGCGCGCGAGAAGGCCAACAACACACCGTACGGGTTGTCGGGTGGTGTCTGGACGGACAAGGGCTCGCGTATCTTCAAGATGACCGGCGCGCTGCGTGCGGGCGTGGTCTGGGCCAACACGTTCAACAAGTTTGACCCGACGTCGCCCTTCGGCGGCTACAAGGAAAGCGGTATGGGACGCGAGGGGGGCCTGCATGGCCTGGGCGCGTATCTCGATCTCGGTATGGGGGCAGGCGCATGAGCGGCGAACGCGCGCGACTCGATGTCGCCAAGACCTACAAGCTCTACATCGGGGGCAAGTTTCCGCGCACGGAGTCCGGTCGCTACGCGAGCTTCGAGCGCGGTGACGGTGCCGGCGCCGTCAATGTGTGTCGCGCGAGTCGCAAGGACTTCCGCAATGCCGTGGTGGCAGCGCGTGGCGCTGTGGCGGGTTGGTCCGCAGCCAGCGCTTACCTGCGCGGCCAGATCATCTACCGCATCGCGGAAATGCTCGAGGGCCGCGCCGCGCAGTTTGCTTCCGAGCTGCATGCGGAAGGCGTGGCCGAAGCTGCGGCCGCGGCGCAGGTGGAAGCCAGCGTTGACCGACTGATTCACTACGCGGGCTGGACCGACAAGTACACGCAGGTGCTGTCGAGCGTGAATCCCGTAGCCTCGTCGCACTTCAACTTTTCGCTGCCGGAACCGACGGGCGTCGTTGCCGCGGTATTGCCGGAACGCCCCGGGCTGCTCGGCCTCGTGTCGGTCATCGTGCCCGCCATCGTCGGTGGCAATACAGTCGTTGCCCTGGCTTCCGAGTCGCACCCGTTGTCTGCGGTGAGCTTCGCCGAAGTGCTGCACGCGTCTGATGTTCCCGGAGGCGTCGTTAATCTGCTCACAGGGCAGCGCGACGAATTGCTCTCGCACATGGCCGGCCACATGGACGTGAACGCGCTCGCGCTCTGCGACGTCAGCGCCGATGCCGCCACGGCGGCCGAAAAAGCGGCCGCCGAGAACTTCAAGCGGGTGCGTCGCTTCGACGATGTCGACTGGTCGGCCGATGCCTCGGCGAGCCCCTGGCACATCGAGGCGTTCCAGGAGATCAAGACCACCTGGCACCCCGTGGCGAACTAGGCTCCAGCTAGTCGGAAACGAGTGCCGCGAGCGCGGAGGGCTGCGGCCGCGCGCCGATCTGGCTTAGTGCCAGCGTCGCGCATTGGGTGGCCAGCGCCGTGGCGTCCCTGAGCGCATAGCCGCGCGCCACACCAAACAGGAAGCCCGCGACCCAGGCGTCGCCGGCCCCTGTTGAATCGACAACGCGATCAACCGTGTCCGCGGCTTGCACGACGTGTTCTTTGCCCTGGAAGACTTCGCTGCCGTGTTCGTGGCGCGTCATGACGACGAGCTTGCCGGAGGCGGCCGCGCGCCCGCGAACCGTATCGAGGTCGTCGCCGCCGAACAGGGCGCGCACTTCGCCCTCATTACCAATCACGAGGTCGGCATCGCCCTCGGCCAGCGCCAGGAACGCCTCGTGGTGGCGCTCGACGCAAAAGGAATCGGACAGCGACAGCGCCACGCGCCCACGGGCCGCCCGCGTGTGGGTGATGGCCGCCTGCATGGCGGCGGGACCCTCGGGGGTGTCCCAGACGTAGCCTTCCATCAGCAGCAGCTTCGGCGCGCCCACCGTGTCCACTGTGACGTCAGTCTCGGCGATTTCCGTGCAGGCGCCAAGAAAGGTCTGCATGGTGCGTTCGCCATCGGGCGTGATCAGCACGTGGCAGCGAGCAGTGGGGGCAGCGCGCGTTTCCTCGGGCAGGCGCACATCGACGTCGAGGCTGGCCATGTCGTGGTTGAAGATGCGCCCGAGCTGATCTTCGGCAACGCGGCCAATGTAGGCGGCCTCGCCACCCAGGCTCGCAAAGCAGGCGACACTGTTGGCCACCGAGCCACCAGCGCTTTCCGTGGCCGGTCCCATCATGTCGTAGATGCGCTCCGCGTCATCGCGATCGATGAGCGTCATGGAACCTGGCGGGTTGCCGAACTGGCTCACAAATTCGGGTTCGACGTGGCACAAAACGTCCACGATCGCGTTGCTGATGCCGAGCAGCTCGACTTGGGGTTTGCTCATGGGGATTCCAGGTGGGGTGCGGTTGACGCCGCGGCGCTCAGGCTTCGGGCAGGTGTTCGGGGATCTCGTCGAGGATTTCCGCCAGCGCAGGCTTGTGCTCGCGGATGTCCTCCGCCGACAGGCCCGACAGCTCATAGGGGAGCACGAGCCAGTTGCGCGTTTCGTGCACGTAAAAATCCGGCGGCCGGAGCGTCTGTTCGCTGGGGCGGAACCAGATGGTCGCAATCCGGATGTCGCGCGGCAGGTTGCGGCGCGATTTGCGCGCAAGCTTGTCGATGACCGCCTGTGCGCTGGAGCCCGTTGAGAACACATCGTCCACAATCAGCAGTGAATGCGATGAGCTTACGTTCTCGAGCAGGTAGCGCAGGCCGTGCACACGGATCGCGGATTTCTTGTCAGCACGCTGCCGGTGGTAGGCATCGAAGCCTGCGTAGCTTGTGCGCACGGCAATGTGGTCGGTGTCGATACCGAAGTGCTCGAGGCCTTCCTGCACGGCGATGCCGACGGCACTGCCGCCGCGCCAGAGGCCGACGAGAAAGTCGGGCCTGAAGCCGGAGTCGTGGATCTGCACCGATAGCTTGAAGGCGTCGATGAGCATGTCATCGGCGTTGACGAATTGCTTGTCGGGAGGGGCCGTGCCCATCTGTGCCTCGGTGGCGATCTACGGTAGGATGGCGCGAGTATAACGAGTTCCAGACGCGGCCGTCAGTGCCGTGCGGCGGGGGTATGGAAAAGATCGTTTTGTCGGCGCAGGGTCTGCTCGAAGACTCGTTTCGCCTGGGTGCCAATATCTTAAAGGACGGCTTCCGCCCCACACTGATCATTGCGATCTGGCGCGGTGGCACGCCCGTGGGAATGGCCGTTCAGGAATTGCTGGCCTACTGCGGCGTGGATTCTGACCACATCGCCATTCGAACCTCGTCCTACGAGGGTGTCGATAAGCGTTCGGGCAACGTCGCCATTCACGGTCTTGACTACATCGTCAACAAGATCACCTCCGAAGACCGCGTGCTCATCGTTGACGATGTCTTCGACACGGGCAACACGATTGCTGCGGTGATCAAGGAACTTGGCCGGCGCTCGCGCGACAACATGGCCTGGGACGTGCGCATCGCGGTGCCCTGGTTCAAACCGACGCGCAATCAGACCGAGCTGACGCCCGACTATTTCGTCCACAAGACCGACGAGTGGCTCGTGTTTCCGCACGAGCTCGATGCGCTGACGCCCGAAGAGCTGTCACAACACCGTCCCAAGCTGGCCGAAGTCGTCAGCACCGTGGCGGCGCGCAAGGCGGGCTGAGCCACAACGCCGGATGCTGACCAGCGACATCATTCGAAGAAAGCGCGACGGTGCGGCGCTCGACGCGGCATCCATTCGTGCTCTCGTCGCTGGCATCACCGACGGGAGCGTCTCGGACGCGCAAATCGCGTCGTTTTGTATGGCCACGTTCCTGCAGGGCATGACCGCCGACGAGACCAGCGTGCTGACACGTGAGATGGCGACATCGGGCCGCGTGCTCGCCTGGGAGTCGGCCGCGCTGGGTGGCCCGGTGATCGATAAACACTCCACGGGTGGGGTGGGAGACAAGGTCAGCCTGGCGCTCGCACCGATTGTCGCCGCTTGCGGCTGTTTCGTGCCCATGGTTTCGGGGCGCGGTCTGGGCCACAGTGGTGGCACGCTCGACAAGATGGACTGCATTCCCGGCTACCGCAGCACGCCCGACCTCGCGACGCTGCGCAAGGTGGTAGCCGATGTGGGCTGCGCGATTATCGGACAGACCGAGGACCTTGCGCCCGCCGACCGGCGCGTCTACGCCGTGCGTGACGTGACAGCCACGGTCGAGTCCCTGCCGCTCATCACCGCGTCGATTCTCTCGAAGAAGATTGCAGCGGGTAATGAGTTTCTCGTCATGGACGTCAAGTACGGCAGCGGCGCGTTCATGACCGATGTCGCTCGCGCCCGCGAGCTCGCCGCACATCTCGTCGAAACGGCGGCCGCCGCGAACCTGAGTGTTCGCGCTGTGCTGACCGATATGGACGAACCACTGGGCGTCAGCGCGGGCCACTGGTTGGAGCTGCGCGAGATTCACGAGTACCTGGCCGGCACCCACCGCGAGGCCCGATTGCACGAAGTGGTCATGGCGTTGGCTTCAGAGATGCTCGTGGTGACCGGCCTCGCCGAGGACCGCGATGACGCGCAGGCGCAGGCCGAGGGCGCGCTGGCCAGCGGCGCTGCGCGTGACCGCTTTCAACGTATGGTGACGGCGTTGGGCGGTCCCTGGGACTTCCTCGACCGGTTCGAACACTATTTCGAGGCCGCGCCGGTTGCGGTGTCAGTGCCGGCGCCCGAGGCGGGATACCTGGCCGCGGTGGACGCGCGGGAAGTGGGTCTCGCTATCGTCGGCCTGGGCGGTGGCCGTCGCCGCGGCGATGAGGCCATCGATGGTCGCGTCGGATTTTCAGACATCCTGCCCGTCGGTGCAGCTGTCAACGCGGAGCGCCCCCTCGCTGTGGCGCACGCCGCCGATGACGCCAGTGCGCACGAAGCGGCCGCACGCTACGCCGCCGCGTGTACCATCACGAGCACAGAGCCCGCATCCCGTCCCGTGATCGCCGAACGTCTCGGCGCCAAGCGCTGACGATGTCGCGCCCCAAATTCTCCAAGACCCGCAAGGGAATCTGATGCCTGAACAGTTGATCAGTTTTGTCGGAATCGCCGTGTTGCTTGCGATTGCCTTTGCCTGTTCCAGTAACCGAGGCGCCGTTCGTCCCCGCATTGTGATCGCAGCGTTCCTGCTGCAGGCGCTCCTGGCGGTGCTGACGCTCAAACTCGATGCGGGTCAGCGCATCATCGAGGCCATGAGCAATGGCGTCATGGCGATCATCGGCTACGTGGGCAGCGGCATCGGCATGATCTTCGGTAACCTCTACGACCCGTCCGAGGGTGCGCAGAGCTTCGCCGTTGAAGTGTTGCCCGTCATCGTGTTCTTCGCCTCGCTCATGGCCGTGCTCTACCACATCGGCGTGATGCAGCTCATCGTTCGCGTCGTCGGGCGTGGCCTTCAGTTCGTGATCGGCACCCGCCCCGTCGAGTCGCTCAATGCTGCGGCCAACATTTTCGTGGGTCAGACCGAAGCGCCGCTTGTGGTGCGGCCCTACCTCAAGTCACTGACCGAGCCGCAGCTGTTTGCACTCATGGTGTCAGGCACAGCATCGGTCGCGGGTACCGTGCTCGCCGCCTATGCCCAGATGGGCGCGAACCTCGACTATCTCCTGGCTGCCAGTTTCATGGCGGCGCCGGGCGGTCTGCTGATGGCCAAGATCCTCATGCCGGACGAGGATATGGATGACGACATTGCGTCACCCGTAACCGAGCAGCCCGACATAGAACGTGAGAAAAACGTCATCCTGGCTGCGGCCAGTGGGGCGCAGGACGGTGTTCGCCTGGCCGTCAACATTGGCGCCATGTTGCTCGCGTTCGTCGCGCTCATCGCGCTGTTCAACGGGATCGTGGGCGGCGTGTCTGGCCGCATCGGTATTGAAGGCGTCACCCTCGAGAAAGCGCTGGGTTACGTCTTCGCGCCGCTCA
>ERZ1740065.26-NODE-26-length-71928-cov-8.285657_pt1 | contig 71928 bp, 69 predicted proteins | sample MGYA00581738_ERZ1740065 | MGnify/ENA primary metagenome ERZ1740065 (study PRJEB43018, sample SAMN04849749) | marine metagenome | isolation source: floating plastic debris | place: Pacific Ocean | collected 2008-09-01 | study: EMG produced TPA metagenomics assembly...
GGCGGCGTCTTACGAAGCTGGGCACGGGGACTTAGGCAGAGATCGCCACGGCGCTGCGCGCCTCGCGATGACAGGGTGACGGGCCTGCTGCCGCAGGCCGGGCACCCTGTCAAAAAAAAGGGCCGCTTGCGCGGCCCCAGAGCTACGGTCAGAGGGGATTGACCGTTGTTACCGAGGGAGGGGGTCTCGATATCTTAAAGCGTCATCACGACAGCGCCTGAATCCTGCTTCTTGCCGAAGCCCGGGAAGCGGTCACGGTAAATGAAGAGCAGCGCGGCCTGTGCCAGCCAGGCGATGACCGCCATGACGAACAGCGAAGGCTCACCACCGGGTGCGGCACCCGGGAATTCCACGGCCACGCCCAGCGGTGTGAACAGGTGGAAGAAGATGGCACCGCTCAGGACACCCACGCCGACGAGGGCGCCGATGTGGCGGGTGGCAGGAATCAGCAGCAGGATGCTCGCGATGAGCTCGACGCTGCCGACACCGTAAGCGCCGTAGCGCGCAAACACGTCACCGATACCGCCCAGACCGATGTCGGTCATCCAGGCACCAATGGTGTCGAAGATATAAATGGTCTCCTGCGCGCCAGAAAACTTGAACGGCAGCGACTGCAGGAAGACGAAAACAGGCACGGCGACCAGCACGTAGGGCAGATACTTTTTCATGGTCTCTTCTCCGGTGTCCTCACCGATCGCACTGCGCATATCGGTAGGTTATGGCGGAAAAGACCACTGTGGGTCAGGTTTTATTTCATGATCACATCGGTCCGGCCTTAATGCCGTGTTTTTCAGTGCAAACGACCCGATTTTGGCTGACCGTGAACATGATAGTGGCGGCACAGCTTCTGTAGTGGACAGGTTTCACAACGGGGATTCCGTGAGACGCACACGCGCTTGGCAAACTGGATGAGCCAGAAATGCCCCTCGGCCAGCGCCCAGTCCGGTGCGCGCGCCTCAAGCGCCATGGCCGTCTGATCAGGCGTCGCGCCACGTGCAATGCCCGCGCGGTTGCAGATGCGGTGTACGTGCGTGTCCACGGCAATCGTGTTCTGGTCGAACACGAACTGCAGCACGATATCGGCACACTTTCGACCGATGCCGGGCAGCGACATGAGCTCTTCACGCGTGCGCGGGACCACGCCATTGAAATTCTCAATGAGCGCCCGACAAAACTTCTTAATGCTGCGCGTCTTGTTGTTGTAGAGACCGGCGGGCTTGATCGCATTCACGATCACAGCGTCCTCGAGTCTGAGCATCGTGTGCGGCTTGCGCGCGAGCCGAAACAAGGCCTTGGTGGCACGTGCCGTGTTCTCGTCACGCGACTGCGCCGACAACATGCAGCTCACGCAGCCGCGGAACGGGTCGATGGCTTCTTTAGGACCTTTGGCGCCGGGGACGTTGCCGGGCATGACTTCGGCGAGAGTCCGAAACGCGCGGGTCACCTCGCGCTTCGTCATCTCGCCCCAGTCGGCGAGGTCATCGGCCACGGCTAGCGACTGGCGCCAGCAGCCACCGCACCGCGCTCGATGAGCACGCCTCGCAGTGCCTCGACACGCTTGCGATTGGCGCCGAGGTCCGAGTAACCCACGCGAGATGCGGAACGCACATCGATGACGCCGCGCTCGCGGTCAAGCAGGAATTCGAGATCGTCGGTGAAACGCATGATGGCCGTGGTCGACGTGGCGTGCAGGTAGTCGCCGTCGGCACTCACAACACGCGTTCGCGGCGTCGCCTCGAGCACCGCGCGCAATGTGGTCCAGGCGGCATTGGCGTCGCCTTCAATCGCAAAGGGCGCAATGCCCGACCGACCTTCGTCAGTCGAGCACACGCAATTGGGCGACGACGGGCAAGGCGCGAGGCCGGCACCGGCTACGGGCCGCTCAGCCACGCTGGCGCACCCGATCAGCGCCACGACCGCAACAAGCCCGACCATCCATCGCATCAGCCTTCATCGCTGAAGAGCTTCTCAGCCAGGTAGGTGTACTCGAGCGCCGAGCGCTTGGCACGCTCTTTCTGGTTAGCCGCAGCCGAGTGACCACCGTCGATGTTCTCGTAGTAGAGGAACGGCTTCTCAGCGGCCTGGAACAGCTTGGCCATCTTGCGCGCGTGACCCGGGTGGACGCGGTCGTCCTTGGTCGACGTTACGAAAAACGGCGTCGGGTAATCGGCGTCCGTATCGAAGTTCTGGTAAGGCGAGATGGTCTCGAGGAAGGCGCGCTCCTCGGGAATCTCGGGATCACCGTACTCATCGACCCAGGACGCACCCGCCAGCAGCTTGTGGTAGCGCAGCATGTCGAGCAGCGGCACCTGCACGACGACAGCGTTCCATAGGTCAGGCCGCTGCGTGAGCATCACGCCCATGAGCAAGCCACCGTTCGAGCCGCCCATGATGCCGAGACGGCGCGTCGAGGTGATGCCCCGGTCGATGATGTTCTCGCCCACGGCGATGAAGTCGTCGTAAATGCGCTGGCGGTTACCCTTGAGGCCCGCCTGGTGCCAGGCGGGACCAAACTCGCCCCCACCCCGGATGTTGGCCAGCACGTAAGCACCGCCGCGTTCGAGCCAGAGACGGCCGATGGTGGCCGAGTAGCTGGGACGCAGCGACACCTGGAAACCGCCGTAGCCATAGAGCAGCGTCGGTGTGTCGCCGTTGAGTTCGATGTCGCTCTTGTGCACGACGAAGTACGGCACCTTGGTGCCATCCTTCGAGGTGGCCTCGAACTGCTGCACCGTCAGACCTTCGGGGTCGAACTTCGCGGGCAGTGACTTGAGCGGCGCGAGCGTGCGCGTCGTGGCATCAAACTCGAGCAGCGAATCAGGCGTCAGGAAGCCTTCGTAATTCACGTAGGCAATCGTGTTGCGGTCGTTGGCGAAGGCAATACTGGCCTGACCCGCACCCGGCAACTCAATCGCCTCGGTGGTCCAGCCTTCGTCGCCGGGCTCCAGCAACAAGATGCGGCTGGCCACGTTGTCATTGATCGACAGCAGTGCCGCACCGTCCATGACCGCCACGCCGTTCACCGCCTGGCGATCATTGGCGCGGAACACGAGCTCAACCTCTGGCAGCTCGCCGCTTTCGAGGTAGGTATCGAGATCAAACGCGAGCAGGTCACCACTCTTGAAGGTGTTGCCCTGAACGTCCCAGTCCTGCTGCAGCGTCACGAACTGCTGACCCTTGTAACGGTCGTCAAGCTGCGACTTGGGCGGCAGCGGCATGGGCCGCGGCGTGTCCGTGTCGAGCTGGATGAATTTGCGCGTGAAGAAAGTATCGGCCTCGACGGCGCCATAGATCATGCGGCCGTCATCGAGTTCCTGCGCCCAGGGCCACACGCCGACATCGGTTTTCTGACCTTCGTAGAGTGCCGCGGCGGACTCAAGCGCCTCGCCGCGCTTCCAGAGCCGCACGCTCAGCGGGTAACCCGATTCCGTCAGCGTCGAGCCATCACCGCCCCAGTCTGTGGCGATGAGTAGCGTGTCGGGATCAACCCAGGCAGCGCCCTGCTTGGCTTCGGGTGTTTCAAAGCCGCCCTCGACCCACTGCAGGGTGTCGAGATCAAACTCGCGCACAACAACCGCGTCCTTGCCGCCGTCAGAAAGCGATACGAGGCAGTGTGTCTTGTCACCCTCGAGCGGGCGGAAGCAGTTGGCACCCTTGTATACCCAGTTCTTGTCCTCGGACGCGGCCAGCGCGTCGAAGTCGAGGACCGTCTCCCACTCGGGTTCCGGGTTGCGATAGCTTGCAACCGGCGTGCGGCGCCAGAGGCCACGCACATTGGTATCGTCCTGCCAGAAGTTGTAGACGAAGCCGTCACGAATCGTGCCGTAGGGGATGCGCTCGTCGTCGGTCGCCAGCGACATCGCCTTCTCGAGATTGTCGTCGTAGATGCTGTTGGCCGTGACCTCGGCCAGCGAACGCTCGTTCTGCTCGCGGACCCACTCGAGCGCCTGCTCGCCCTCGACCTCTTCGAGCCAGAGGTAGGGGTCGGTCGCATCAGCCGCAGCCGCGGCGGTGTCTTCTGTGGCGGGCTGCACGCTGGCCTCCTGATCCTCGGTGGACTCGGACTTGCCGCATCCTGCGATCACGGCGGCGAGACCGACAATAGCAACAACTCGACGCATGACGAGACTCCTGAGCTAAGAAATTGGGCCGCCGAGTATAACGGATGCCGGCCCTGCGTCGCGCGAGGCGCCGGGCATGCGCTAACATGCTGACTATGGGGGAATTACAAGAACCAATCCTCGCCGATTCGACCCACCGCGGTCGCATGATTCGGCTCGGCGTACGCGTCAGCATCTATTACCTGGTGCTGTTCTCAAGCATCGGCCTGCTCGTGACGACCTTGCCGATCGGGAGCACGATCTGGCCTGTTGGCGGCATCGACCAGCTTGTCGCCGGCCCCGACCTGACCGTCACGGATGTCACAGACGCGCTGCGCGAGGGCAGCGGCGCCGAGCTCGAAGCGCTCACGCGCCCACCCGCAACTACCTACCCGGGCGGCTGGGTCGAGCGCATGATCGCGCTGTTCTCGGCGATGACGGGCGGCTTGTTGCTCATGCTCCCCGTCTCATGGGTGTACCGGTCCATTCACCGCGACGAGGTGCACGATCGCTCGCTCGATGAAACCACGCTCGTGCTGCCGGCCGTGGTCGCGGGCATCGTTGTCATCGTGCAGCACAGCCTGGCGCTGGCCTTTAGCCTCGCGGGCATCGTGGCGGGTGTGCGCTTCCGGCGCGCCCTGACCGACACCTTCGATACGCTGTTCATCCTCACGGCCATCGGTGTCGGCATCGCAGCCGGCACGCGCTCGATGGAAATCGCCATCGTCGTGAGTGTGTTCTTCAGCTACGCGACAATGCTGGTCAGCGCCTTCGGCGACGGTCTCGAGAGCCGCTTCGCGGCCGAGCACAAACGCCGTCGCAAAGCGGCGAAACGCGCGCAGGCGGAAGCCGAAGCAGAAGCAGAAACCGACTAGTCCTTCGAGCCTGGCCCCACGCAGGCGGCGATCACATCGCGCCCGAACGCGTCGTCACTTTCGAGCATGGCGAAGAAATCGCGGATGTAGCGGACGTTCTTCGAGCGTACCTTGTTGCTGAGCCCGTCGTGGTCTTCAAACAGAGCGATCACACCATCCTTCTTGGCCAGCATCACGGTCCGCGCTTGCTCGAAGTGTTCGGGCGCCTTGCAGATCCCGTTGAAGTAGCGCGTGCGCACATCGTTAATGGGCAGCAGCTTGGCGGGCAGCGCATAGGGCGCGTCGACGAGTCCGGAGCTGTCAAAGTCATAGGGCACGGGCACGATCCCCTGCGCACCCTGGAACAGTTTGACGTTGTGGCAGCAACTGTCGCCGTCAGGCCCGCGGATGGTTGAGTAGTCCGTATTGCCAATCATGAGGGAGAACAACTCAAGCAGCGCCGCCGCATCGGCATCGAGGTCGGCCGTGCCCGCGCGCTCGACCTCGAGCGCCGGTGCGTCAATACGTTCGGCCAGTGCGTCGATGTCCTCGATGAGAAAGGCATTGCGCCGCATCGATTCGCTGCCCGACGAGTCGATGTAGCGCAACTCGAGCAGCCGCGTGTCGAAGCTCGCCGGCGTCAGTAGCGCGTAGGCGCGGTAGGCCAGGTACTCCAGCATGAGGAAATCCCGGAACTGGCGTTGGCGATCACAGACGCCAACGAGCTTGAGCTTGTCCTGGCCGTCGAACAGCGTGCCCTTGAGTTCCCTCTTGATGAAATTAAGCCGCAGTGGTGGCAGGAAGCAGGCCTGACGACGCATGTTGCCGCGCTGACGAAACCGCACCTTGAATTTGATGCGGTTGCCCTCGGCGTCGTCGTACATCCACTGCCCGGTGCGCTCGCGCGACTCGCCCGTGGGGCCGTCGTCATACACCTTCGTCAGCGGGCCGCGCAGTGTCGCCTCGAGCGGCTCCTCGGCGGCGAACAGAGCATCAGCTTGTGCCGGTCCGGGCCAGGCATTCCAGACAAGCAGGGCAACAGCCAGCAGGCTAACGCGCATCGAAGGCCCCTTGTTTGACGAGGAATGAAAAGTCACCGACGGGATAAGTCACCGTGCCGGGCCAGGCCAACTCGGCCTCAATGTCGCCTGAACGCATGGCGTCGAAGCCCGCGAGTGCCTGCGCGAGCACGACCGGATTCGCCTCCGGTGTGTTGTGCGCCGGGAACAACGCTGTGAGCGCGGGGGCGAGCGCGACCAGGCGCGCCATGGACGCGCGATAGGCTTCGAAGTCTGTTTCGGGTGCGTAGAGCCAGATGGGCCCCATATAGAAGGTGTCGCCTGTCCAGAGATAGCCCGACGCGCGTTCGAGCAAGGCGATGGAATCGGGTGTGTGGCCCGGAATCGCGATGACTTCAAGCACGCGGCCACCCAGTTCGATGCGCGCGCCATCGTACACGCGGTCATACAACGGATACGGCCGCAGTCGATGTGAAAGGGCCTGGTAACCATCAGGCAGGCCGTGGCAGAGCGCCTGCGGCGATACCTCATCGGCAACGGCCTCGTAGGGCAGGCCCTGGCTGCGTGCGATGGCGAAGTCATCCATGGTCGAGAGAATCTCGACGAAGGCGTGATTGCCGCCCACGTGATCGGCGTGGCTGTGCGAATTTGTGACCGTCAACGGCAGGCCGGTCAGGCGGTCGACAACGCGGCGAATGTCAGCGATGCCGTTACCGGTATCGAATAACAACGCCCGCGTGTCGCCCACGATGAGCCAGGAGATGACTTCCTGCCACTGCCAGGGCTCGTAAATCGCAAAGGTGCCCGGGCGCACTTCGTAGACCTCGAACCAATCGTCGCTGGCACCGTGCTTGTCGAGCGCCGCAAACTCGGGCCGCGGCAGGCGGTCGCAAAACGTGCCCAGCGTCGAATCGGCTTGTACAGGCGTCTCGTCCACGGCACCGCGCGTTGCGCAGGCCGATAGCAAAGCCGCGAAAAGAACAGGCACAAACACTCGGTTCGACATCGTCTGAGCTTAGCGCCGCAGCGAACCGCCGTCGAACCGGGCCCGCGACACTGGCGCGCCGCGATTACGGCCACGAGCACTGCGGCCCGGATCCGCGCCAGCTGCTCCATGTCATGCATCACGCGCGCTTACCCTCTCCGCCTTGGCGCGATCTCTGCGATCGGCGGTACGTCGGACAAATCAACGAATCCAAGCGCACCCGGGAACTTCTTGTCGGTGGCCAGTACGAACTGAAAACGGGGTAGCGAACTCACCCCACTGTGAGCCACCGTTGTGCCGTTCAGGAATCGGTCATGTCTGTGATGGCAGAATGCGAATCATGTCTATCAAAAATCGATTGATCCTTGCCGCGACGGCCTTGCTCGTCACGGCCGGTCTGACTGCCGAAGATGCGCCCGGCGTGGCCCCGACCGCGCCCGTGGGTCTGACGCCGCATGCCGCGGAGTACAAAGTGAAGGTCAGCGGCGTCGGCGGTCGGCTCACCACGCGGCTTGAGCGGCGTGGCGACGACTTCGAAGCCTTGCACGTGATCGAAGCCACGGGATTCGCGGGCCTGTTCGCCCGCGGCGAGGTCCGGGAGCTGTCCCGGTTCAGCGACTTTGGTCGCGGCTTGCTGCCGCTGCACTACGAGGCACGCAACACCCTGCGCCAGGACAGTGGCGCCAACCTCGACTTCGACTGGGACGGCGGGCGCGTGACGGGCTCAGTGTTCGAGGACGGCACCAACACGAGCGTCGATGTGGCGCTCGACGAGCCCATGTTCGACCGGCTCGCGGTCCAATATCGACTCATGTCGGACCTTGCACTGGGCGGCATCGAAGCTCTCGAGGCAGAGGCCGATGACGACGCGCCGGGGCGCGCGAGCTACATCCTTTTCGACGGCGACGAGTCCGACACGCTCGACATCACGCCGATCGGAGCGCGTGCCATCAAGACCCGCGCCGGCACCTTCGACACGATCGGCGTGCAACACCAAAAGCAGGGTTCATCGCGGCGTACGTTGCTCTGGCTTGCCCCGGAACTCGACTACCTGCCCGTGCTCATCGAGCAGTACCGTCGCGATGACCTCAAGGTGCGCGCCACGCTACGCGACTACGACACACTCGACGACTGAGGGTCAGGGCCGCCGGCCTTGCTGCGGGGCACCGCCGTAATCCCGGTTTCGTGGCGCGGAAAGGCGCTCGCATCAATCGTTTCCAGGTAGCCATGCCAGGCCGCGTGCCCGATCACGGGCAGAATGACGATGAGCCCCAGAAACAGCGTCGCTGCGCCCAGCAAATCGACACGGCGGCTCCCGCGCGCGCCCACACCAGGAAAATAATGAGCAGCACCAGCGCGAAGGTCAGCTCATTGCCCAGGTGTCGCCTCAGGCCCGCGCGCAGCGCACGCTTGCGCGACGGCGGCTGACCACGTTCGATCTGTGCACGGAGTGCGTACAAACCAATGCAGGTTAGCGGTGCCAAAAAAATGAAGCCGACCATGGCGAACAGGAACCAGAAGCTACCGTAGGTCCAGGCCAGCCGGCACACGAGTGCGATCGTGGCCGCCATAAAACGGACTTGGCGGCTTCCACGCCGAACCAGGCGCGGGCGCCAAATGCGACAGCCGCGGGCACGAGCACGCACAGCCAAGCGGCGAACGGCGCGATCCGAAGCAACAGGCGCTCAAGGCCCGCCGGGCCCGGTTTTCGTTGATTTTTTTGCAGGTACTTCATCGCAGGGGGATTCGCCTGAGTACATCCGACCGGGACCGTCGTATCGAACCCTGGCGAACGACGGCACACGATGTCGAGGATTCGTCGCGGATTATTTGCTATAAAACATGAAGAACTTTCTATACATGGCCGCTAAAACTTAGACAAAGTGAGCAATTTTTCGCTGAGCGGGTTCGAAACAATCGGACAATAGATCGGGAAAATCTTTCTTTAGACGCCCGATACATCGGCTTGAACGCTGTAGTATCGCTCGGCCGATTTTCAGGGCAGCGGCGCGCCACGGGCGCTACACGGGTTAACGCACATGGTCGATCAGCTTCTTGCCAAGGAATCGACGGTCGGGGACGTCCTGCGCTACGTGCGCATGATCCTTGGCCCCGAGCGCAATTATTATGCGCTGGCGTTTATCTATGGCGTCGGCATCAGCGTCCTGTCGCTCGCGCTGCCCATTTCCGTGCAGATGCTCGTCAATACAGTGGCCAACACCGCACTCGCGACGCCGCTGCTCGTTTTGTCGCTGACCCTGTTCGGACTGTTGCTGGCCTCGGGTCTGCTCAACGCACTGCGCATTCACCTCATCGATCTGTTCGGGCGCCGGTTCTACGCACGTATGGTCGCCGAGATTGCCGTACGCAGCGTGTACGCACTCAATCCCTTCTTCGAGGATTACAGCCGCGGTTCTCTGTTCAACCGCTACTTCGACATCATCATCGTGCAGAAGACGCTGCCCAACCTGCTTGTGGGTGGTTTCACGATTGTGCTGCAGGCAGGTGTCGGCTTCCTGCTCGTGTCGAGCTACCACCCGTGGTTCCTGTTCTTCAACATCGTGATGATCGCCGCAATCTGGGTTATCTGGTTGCTCTGGGGCGGCCGCGCCATTAAGAGCGCCGTTGAGGTGTCGCACAAGAAGCACGCGGCCGCGCAATGGCTTGAGGGCCTGGGCTCGTCCAACGGCTTCTTCAAGACGCGCCACCACATCGACGATGCGTTACGGCGTACGGATGAGGTGACGGCGAGGTACATGGAGAAGCACGTCAAACACTTCCGCCACCACTTCGGGCAGACAATTGCGTTTCTGCTGCTCTACGCGGCCGCCAGTGCCGCCCTGCTGGGTCTGGGTGGCTTCCTTGTCATCCAGGGTCAACTCACTTTGGGCCAGCTCGTGGCCGCAGAGCTCGTCTTGTCGGTCGTGTTCTTCGGCCTCTCACAACTTGGCATCTACATGGCGTACTTCTATGAAGTGTGCGGCGCCATCGAGGAGCTCTCGCTTTTCTATGACGTCGAGCAGGACGACCCTGACGAAAGCTATGAGCCGTTCACGGGCGGCGGCAATCTGGAGTTCGTACACGCTCGTGGCGATGCACGGGGTCGCGAGGTCGCACTCAACTTTGGCCTCAAAGAGGGCGAGCGCGTGCTGGCCATCGCGGAGAGCCACGGCCTTCAGCGCGAGGTCACAGACTTTCTCAAGCGCCACGTCAGGACCGCGGGTGGCTACGTCACACTCGGTGGCCAGGACATCGACACGATTCACATCCACGAGCTGCGCCAACAGGTCATCGTGCTCGATCGCCCCAACGCCATCGAGATGTCGATCAACGACTACCTGCGCCTGAGTGGGCCCGCCGCGACGGCGCAGCGCATTCTCGAAGTGCTGCGCATCGTCGGTCTCGACAACACGATTAACCAGCTGGTCGACGGGATGGAGACCCGGATCTCTGCCACGGGCTGGCCGTTGACCATTGCCGAAACGATGCAGCTCAAACTCGCGGCCGCGATCATCGCGCAGCCCAAAGTGCTCGTGCTGAGCCAGCTCTTTGACACGATGACGGGCGCGCACCTGACCGAGTCGCTCGATACGCTTGGGCGTGAAGCCAACACTACAGTGATGTACTTCTCGAACCGTCAGCGCAACATGCACTTCGATCATTACCTGTACCTCGGCTACGAACGCCAGACCTTCTTCGACGACTACCCCGCGCTGTGCGCCGAAACGGGGTACGACAAATGCGACCCGACACCCGTGTCGTCTTTTCCCGCCGCGGGCGGCGACGGAGCCTGAGCCATGCCGTTCCGCGATCGCCACATCGATCAATTCAAGACGCTGACAGCACAGCGCGTGCCGCGCGTCATGTCGGCGCTGGCCTGGATTATGACGCTGGGGCTTATCGGCATCGGCTGCTTCATGACCTTTGTGCCCTGGGTGCAAACGACCGCCGGTTTCGGCACGGTCACCGCGCTCAACCCCAATGACCGGCTGCAGGAAATCAACGCACTTGTGCCCGGCCGTATCCAGGAGTGGTACGTACGCGACGGCAGCCCCGTGAGCGTGGGCGACCCGATCGTGCGTATCGCCGACATCGACCCGCAGCTCATTGACCGGCTGCAGTCGGAGCGCACGCAGGTCATCGCCAAACTGACCGCCGCGGAAACCGCAGTCTCGACGGCTGAGATCGATCTTGAGCGCACCCGCGCGCTGTTCGAGGACGGTCTCGCGGCGCGGCGCGAGTTCGAGCAGGCGCGCATTCGCGTGGAAGAGCTGCGCGCCACCGAAGCCGAAGCGGCTGCTGAGCTCACGCGCGTCGACGTCAACCTCTCGCGTCAGTCCGTACAGATCGTGCGCGCGCCGCGCGACGGCGTGATTCTGCGTGTCTTTGCCGGTGACGCTGCAACATTCGTGCAGGCCGGCGACGTCGTTGCAACGTTTGTACCCAACCGGGTCGAGCGCGCCGTTGAGCTCTACCTGGACGGTCGTGACGTCGCGCTGGTGCGACCGGGTGCCAAAGTCCGCCTGCAGTTTGAAGGCTGGCCCGCGGTTCAGTTCAGCGGCTGGCCCTCGGTCGCCGTCGGCACCTTCCCGGGCGAAGTGGTCGCCGTCGACCCCTCCGCGCAAGCCTCGGGTCGCTTCCGCGTCCTCGTGGTTGAGGACAATATCGAAGGCGACGTGCCCTGGCCCGATGATCGCTTCGTGCGTTTCGGGGCCAGCGCGCGCGGCTGGGTCCTGCTGGAAACGGTGCCCGTGGGTTACGAAGTCTGGCGCCAGCTCAACAACTTCCCGCCGCGCCTGCCCGAGACGCAGACCACCGCGGCCCGCAACTGATGCGCGCCACCGTCTTCGTTCTGTTGCTGGCCGGCTTGTGCGCGCCAGCCGCGCAGGCACAAAAGCCCGTGCCATCAGCCTTGCTTCCAGAGACCGTGCTCGACAGCGCGGCACGCCACTACCCGGCTGTCATTGCTGCGCTGGCGGCACGACGCGGCGCCGTGGCTGCCGTGATGGAAGCCGAAGGCGCGTTCGACCTCGTATTCGAGACGGAGGGCTTCAGCTACGCGAGCGGCTTCTATGACGGCACTGCCGTGTCGGCAACGGCCCGGCAACCGTTGAGGCCACTGGGCGCGGATCTCTACGCGGGCTACAAGATTTCGGAGGGCGACTTCCCGATCTACGAAGACGTCAACTTCACCAACACGGGCGGCGCCGTCAAAGTGGGCGTGCTGTTCTCATTGCTGCGTGACCGCGACGTCGACGGCCGCCGCGTTGGCCTCGATAACGCCGATATCGGTGTGCGCCAGGCTGAGCTCGAAATCCTGCTGACCCGCATTGGGGTGCAACGGCGCGCACTCGTCGCCTACTGGCGCTGGGTCGCCGCTGGCGAGCAAGTGGCCGTCTACCGCAATCTACTCGATATCGCGCTCAAACGGCAAAACGCGCTCGAACGTCAGGTCGACCGGGGCGCTCGTGCGCGGATCTTTCTGACCGAGAACATGCAGAACATCACGCGTCGCCGTTCACTCGTAACCGCAGCGGAACGTGACCTGCAACTTGCAGCGAACACCTTGTCGCTGTACTACCGCGACGAGCGCGGCGATCCGATCTTGCCCGTGACCGCACAGCTCCCCAAGAACGATCCCGCTGATGCGTTGACGGCCGGCGACCTCCCGACAGGCGACCTGGCGCCGGCCATGGCGCGGCGACCCGAGCTTGGGTTACTGCAGGCCGCCATTGAGCGCGAACGCAATCGCATTGCGCTGGCCGAGAACACACTCAAGCCGCGGCTCGACTTCAAACTGGAGGTGCAGGAAGCCTTGGGTGCCGTGGGCGAAGGTGGCGTGTCACGCGACTCTACGGACACGGTCGTCGGGTTGAGCTTCTCTGTGCCGCTGCAGCGGCGCAGCGAACGCGGCGGCCTGGATCGCGCCCGCGCCGCGCTGGAAGGCCGCGAAGCGGAGCGCCGCCTGCAAGCGGACCAGATCGCTATCGAGGTGCGCGAGCTACTGATCGACCTCGACGTATCGCGCGAGCTGTTTCAGTTGGCGCTGCAAGAAGCCGACCTGTCTGGCGAGATGCGCGAGGCCGAAGTGCGTCGCTTCGAAAGTGGCGCCAGTGACTTTTTTGTCGTCAACGTCCGTGAACAGACCGAGGCCAGTGCACTGATCCGGCTGGTCAGCGCGTCGCTCGCGATTCGCGAGGCGCGCGCAAATCTCGACGCGGCCACCGTAGACACCGCCCGCCTGGGCATCGACCCCGACGCACTGCCGAGCCGCTAGCGCGTCAGCTGCCGCAGCTCACGCGTGGCCATGCGCTCCATACGACGTGCGCGCCCCAGCGAACGTCGAACGGTGCGGCCGGCCTGGCGTGCGGCCTGCGAGACAGCGGCGTAGAGGTCGTCACGGGTTTGTTGGACGGTCACGCCGCCCGAACGACCGAGATTAACGTCGAGCACGACGTGCTTGTCCGGTCCGCCGCGCGGGCCGTTTACATCGCTTAAGTAGACGGTAACGGCCATGACGTGGGCCGTGAAATTGGCCAGGTGAAAGGCCAGCTGGTCGTAGACGTGTTCGCGGATCGCGGGCGTCACTTCAAAGCCCTGTGATTCGAGTTGGATTCGCATAATCGTGTCCCCTTGAGACTACGACTGAAATGCTACGCCGCTGCCGAACCCTCTTGGGACGGACTTCACGACACAGCGGTCAGGTCCGGCCGAATCATCCAACCATTCCACTTTTCCGAATGGATGGTAATTGAAAACTCGATTTTTCCGACAACGCTGATCTGCTAGCTTTGCGACTCAATGATAGGGATAGCACCGTGGCACTGAGGGCCCTGCAACAGTTCATCAAGCTCGAATCATCGGCCGGCATCTTGCTGATCGGTGCGACGGCGCTCGCGCTGGTGGTCTCGAATTCTCCGGCCGCGAGCCTCTACGCGGCCTTTCTGGAGGTGCCGCTGGTGGTCTCGTTGGGCGATCTCGCCATCGACAAGCCGCTGCTGCTCTGGATCAACGACGGGCTCATGGCTGTGTTCTTCCTGCTCATCGGCCTCGAGGTCAAACGCGAGATCCTGGACGGCGAGCTGTCCTCACCCGAGCAGATTGCCCTGCCCGGCGTCGCGGCCGTCGGTGGCTTTCTTCTCCCGGCCCTCATTTACGCTGCCATCAACAACAACGACCCGGCCGCAATCGAAGGCTGGGCCATCCCGGCCGCCACGGACATCGCGTTCGCGCTCGGCATCCTCAAGTTGCTCGGTGACCGCATCCCGCTCGGGCTCAAGGTGTTCCTGACTTCGGTAGCCATCTTCGACGACATCGGCGCCATCATCGTGATCGCAGTGTTCTACACGAGCAATCTGTCGATCGCGGCACTCGTGCTCGGCACACTCGGCATCATCGGTTTGTTCGTGCTTAACCGCATGGGCGTGCACAAGCTCGGGCCTTACATGCTCGTCGGCCTGTTTGCCTGGGCCTGCGTCCTCAAGAGCGGCGTGCATGCCACGCTCGCGGGCTTCGCGGTTGGCATGGCGATCCCGATGCACGCGAAGGATGAATACGGCGAGGCACTGCCCTCACCGCTGCGCCGTCTCGAGCACGTGCTACACCCCTGGATCGCCTACGCGATCATGCCCATCTTTGCGTTTGCCAACGCGGGCATCTCGTTTACGGGTGTCGAACTCAACGTGCTCTGGAACCCGGTCACGCTGGGCATCGTGCTGGGCCTCTTCGTGGGCAAGCAGATCGGCGTGTTCGGCATGGCCTGGGCCATGATCAAGCTCGGCCTCGCGCGCCTGCCGGAAGGTGTCGACTGGCGCCAGCTATACGGGGCCGCGCTTTTGTCCGGTGTCGGCTTCACGATGAGCCTGTTCATTGGCTCACTGGCCTTCGAGCAGGGCAATTTTGAACATACCGTCGCCACACGCGTTGGCGTCATCACGGGCTCGTTGTTGTCGGCGTTTGTCGGCTACTACGTGCTGGCAAAGAGGGAATCGGTACCAGCCGACATTGGCACACCGGAGAGGGAGGCAAGTTCGCCATGAGACACCTGAATTACAGCCACCTGCAGTACTTCTGGGCCGTTGCCCAGGAAGGCAGCATCGTCAAAGCCGCAGAGCGATTGCACCTGACGCCGCAAACGATCAGTGGCCAGCTGAAGTTGCTTGAGGAATCGGTGGGCGAAGCCCTGTTCGAGCGCGTGGGCCGCGGGCTCGTGTTGTCGGACACGGGACATGTGGTGCTTGAATATGCCGACGAGATCTTCACGATCGGCGCCGAGCTTGCCGATGTGGTTCGGCACCGGAAGTTTTCAGGGCCCTCAGTTCTCACCGTGGGCATGGTCAGCTCGTTGCCCAAGCTCATCGCCGAACGGATCCTCGCGCCGGCGTTGGCGCCCGAGCAATCGATCCGCCTTCGCATTCACGAAGCCTCGCTGCAACACCTGCTAGGCGAGCTGGCCGTGCACCGACTCGACCTCGTATTGTCCGACCAGCCCATGCCGCAGGGACTCAGCATGCGCGCCTACAACCACAGATTGGGCGAAAGCGGCCTGAGCTTCTTCTCGCAGCGCGAGGAGGCCGACAAGTACGCCGAGACATTCCCCGGGTCACTCGATGAAGCGCCCATGCTGCTGCCCGGATTGCAGACCGCGCTGCGCCGCCGGCTCGACGAGTGGTTCGACACCCATGAAGTGGCGCCCCGCATCGTCGGCGAGTTCGACGACAGCGCGCTGCTCAAGGCCTTCGGCGAAGCGGGTGTGGGTCTGTTCGCGGCACCGTCAGCCATCGAGGACGAGATCTGCCGTATGTACGGCGTGGGCGTGATCGGCAGCACGCAAGACATCACGGAACGCTTTTATGCGATTTCGCCCGAGCGCCGTATCAAGCACCCTGCCGTGGCGCGGATCACGGAGGCAGCACGTACGGACCTCTTCTCAGTGCCCGCCGTGTCGGCGGCCTGACGGGCACCTGCGGGCGCAGAATTCACGTGACGAGGTTCTGTCCGCCCGCCCCGCACTTTGACGCGCGGGGCGTTGCGCGGTATGAAATCCAGTCGGGAGTACAAAAAACACTAGAAGAAACAGCGGATGACGGGATTCAGCAGCAACACCAAAAGCTTTCGCTCGGTGGTGGCGGCGCTACTCTTTTGCCTGATCGGACCTCTCTCGGCCGACAACAGCATCGACAACCCCTACTTGCTCGATGACGTTCTCGATCTCTATATCGAGGACGGCGCATTCCCGTTCATCTACGCCCGGATCGAGGACGCCAACGGTCGAGTGATCTACGAACACGAGGCCGTCGATGAGGGACTGTTGCCTGGCACCGAGGTCGACGGCCAGACCTGGATCCGCATCTGGTCGATGACCAAGCTCGTCACGATCACACTCGTCATGGACCTCGTTGAAGACGGCGTGTTGTCGCTCGATGACCCCGTCGTTGACTACATCCCCGAGTTTCGCGACCTGATCGTCGCAACAGCAGCCGACGGCAGCGCATTGGCGGCCGCGGGTGATGCCGCCTGCCCGCTGCGCACCGTACCGATGGCGGCGACCATGACCGTGCGCGACCTCATGAACCACACTGCGGGTTTTCACTACGCGGTCACGGGCATCGACTGTCTGGACACGCTATCGGCGGCGGCCGATTTGCCCAGCGCGAGCAACAGCGCCGAATTCATCGATCGTATTGTCGACATCCCGCTCATCCAGCAGCCCGGCGCGGGCTACTACTACGGCACCAATACGACCGTGCTCGGCATCGTGGCGGAACGCGCGACAGACACCTCGCTAGAGGAGCTGGTCCGAACCCGCATCACGGAACCGCTGGGCATTCGCGGACTGCGCTACGGTCTGCCCGACGGCGCGACGCTGTTACCGCGGTTCACGGGCAACGACGGCGCGCTGCGAGAAGCGCGCCCTGGCGAGCTCGATATCTTTGGCGGCGGCCTGCCGCGCTATGACGCGAACGTCGAGCTATATCTGGGCGGCGAAGGCATGCTGGCCACGGCGGACGGCTATGCCGACTTCCTGCGCGTATTCGCCAACGGCGGCAGGCTCAACGACTTCACCTTGCTCGAACCCGAGACCATCGCGGAGATGACGGCGCCGCACACACTCGTCGACAATCCCGACGGACACAACGGCTACAACATTTGGGTCACGCGTGAGACCGAGGACAGTGTGGGCGGCTTGTGGCTGGGTGGCGGCTACGAAGGCACGCACTTCTGGATCGACCCTGTGCGCGGGTTTGTGGCCGTGGTCATGAGCCAAATTCACGCCGTGCCCGAGGCCGGGCAGGATCGCGACAACGCCTTTCGCGAGGCCGTCTACGAAGTCATCGTCACGCGCTAAGCCGCCTGCTCAAGGCTAGATCCCGAGTTTGCCCAGCGTATCGATGATCTCGCGCAGCACCCGATTGGCCGTGGGGTGTTCGGCCGCAAATGTCGACTCGAGTCGCCGCGCCTGTTCCACGACGTCATAACCCTCGTGCTCGTCTGCACCCAACACGCCATGGATATCCGTGTCGAGTTGCGCAAGCGCGGCGCGCGTTTCTGCGTCGAGCTCGGTGTGTTCAAGTTCGCTTCGGAGCCGGCCCAGCAGCCGGCGGACTTCATCGTTGCTCATCGTCGCGGTCCGTCATGGCCTGATCTGATGGTCTCACAGCCCGCGCCGGCGGCGGAATAGCGGGTTCCCCTAACCCCGCACCTGCAGCAAACCGCTAGAATCGGGATCACACGGGGAGGGAAACACCATGGAATACCTGATCCAGCTGGCCACCGATCCGGCGGCCTGGATCGCGCTCGCGACACTTGCGGTCATGGAAGTCGTGCTTGGCATCGACAACCTGATCTTTATCTCCATCCTCTCCAACCGCTTGCCCGAGGGGCAACGTTCCCGGGCACGGCGCATCGGCATCGCCATGGCGCTGGTACTGCGCCTCGCGCTGCTGGGCACCATCGCGATCATCATCAAGCTCACAGCGCCCGTGTTCACGGTGCTCGGCAATGAGTTCTCGTGGCGCGACCTCATCCTCATCGCGGGCGGCTTGTTCCTGGTCTGGAAGGCGACACCCGAGATCCATGAGAAAGTCGACCCGGACGACGAGGCGCACGGCGACGGGGCAGGCGCTGCCACCGCGACGGCCACGGCGGTCATCGCGCAGATCCTCGTGCTGGATCTCGTGTTCTCTGTCGACAGCATCATTACCGCCGTCGGCATGACGACACACCTGCCGATCATGGTGATTGCGGTGCTCATTGCCGTCACGACCATGCTGCTGGCCGCCGATCCGCTGTCCGAGTTCATTCACCGCAACCCGACCATCGTCATGCTGGCGCTGGGCTTCCTCTTGCTCATCGGCACGACGCTAATTGCCGAAGGCTTCGGCGCGCACGTGCCCAAAGGCTACATCTACGCGGCCATGGCGTTCTCGGCACTGGTCGAGGGGCTCAACATGGCGGCGCGGCGCGCCAAGCGAAAACGGAGTCAGGCCTCGTAACGGCGTCGGCGCAAGGCCCGCGAAGCCCAGGCCATGGCCAGCGTCGCGATCAGGCAGTAGCCGCCAAGCCAGCGCATCTGTTTTGTCAGCGGCATACCCGTATCGATGAGCGTGCCCGTCAGGCCGGGTCCCGCCGCTGTTGAAAACACCATGGCCGAGACGATCACCGAGCGCACGGCACCCAGGTGTTTAGTGCCGTAGACCTCAGGCCACAACGCGCCAAACAGCGTCGAGGAAATCCCGTAGCTCACGCCCACGAGCACGATGACCACAAACAAAGACCAAGCGGGACCTGCGACAGACAACGCGAAGCACGCGGCCGTCAGCGGCAACAGGAATCCGGGCAGAATTGCCACGGCACCAAATCGGTCGATCACGGCTCCCATGATCAGCGCGCAAACAATCGTCGTTGCCGCCATCGCCATGAGCGAGGTTGCGAACAACTGCGGCGGCCAATCGAAATAGGCCGTCATGTAATCCTGGTGGTAGAAGATTGTAGTGCCGCTAAACGCAGGTGCGAGTACGCCCGTAAGCAACACCCAAAACACGGGGTCCCGGAGCACCTCGCCCCGCGTCCAGTCGCGACCCTGGTCTTGGCTGACCGGATCATCGGCATGGGCCGATTGCGGCGTCCGCGGCTTGGCGTAGGCCCAGGCCGCCAGTGGCAGGCCTACAAGCACGAGCGCACCGGCTGCGGCGACCCAGCCGAGCTGGTAGCCGAAGCCCGCCGCGATAAGTGCAAACCCGATCGGGATCGTCGCCTCGCCGCCCTGGTGGCCAAGCACGACGAGCGATACGGCCCGACCGCGACCACCGACGAACCAGCGGCCCGTCGCCGTCAGTGCCGTGTGCGTCATCATGCCCTGACCCAAGAGCCGCAGCAGGTAGATGGCAACCGTGAGCAGCAGCACGTTTGGCGCGAAGGCCGCCAGCAACGTGGCACCCGCGAGTGAGGGAACCACGAGCGCGACCATGCGCGCCTCGGGGATAACATCCACGAGTCGGCCAACGAATGGCAGGCTCATGGCGCTTGCAAGCGTCGCCAGCATGTAAAGCCGACCGAACTCGCCGTGGCTCAAACCAAAGGCCTGCTGCCACTCAGCGACAGAGGCCGAGATGAAATAGGTCTGGCCAAAACTCGAGAAGAACGTCAGCAGAAAACCGCCGGCGATCCAGCGGAAATTGCGACGCAGGAAAGCAAACATCGGCGGAGCTTACCCGCTGCAGCGCCACGGTGCGCGGGCCGCGGTGAGGCTGACTTGCGCACAGCGCCGGGGCCGGTAGGCTGTCCTCTTTTTCCGCCGGAGTCCCCCGTGTCACCGAAACGTCTGTTGCCCCTGGCCGTTCTGGCCCTGGCCGCCTGCTCCAAGGCCCCCGAATCCACCGAATCCCCTGAGACGACGAGCGCCGAGGCCAGTGCGCCTGCGGAGGCCGGGCCCGTACCTGGCCGTGATTACCACTCCTACGCCACCGAGACCTTCGCCACGACCCACCTGGTGCTGGATCTCGATGTCGACTTTGAACGCCGCGTTCTTGAAGGCACGGCGACGCTCGACATCGAGCGCGGCGGACCCGGCGACACGCTCGTTCTCGATACGCGCGACCTGACGATCACGGGCGTGCGTGCGGGTGGCGAGTCGCTCAGCGATACAGCATTCGAGCTCGGCGAGGCCGACGACATTCTGGGCGCGCCGCTGTCGATCACGGTGCCTGAGGGCGCGTCGCGCGTTGAAGTGGCCTACCGCACCTCGCCCGAAGCGACCGGTCTGCAATGGTTGGAGCCGCGCCAGACTGCGGGCAAGCGTCATCCCTTTCTGTTCAGCCAGGCGCAGGCGATCCACGCGCGCAGTTTTGTGCCGTCGCAGGACACGCCAGCTGTGCGCTTCACCTACACCGCGACCGTGCGCGTGCCGCCCGACTTGCTTGCGGTGATGAGCGCCGACAACGCCACGGAGCGCTCGGAAGACGGGGTCTACGAATTCGAAATGCCGCAGTCGATTCCGAGTTACCTGCTGGCCATCGCCGTCGGTGACCTCGAGTTCAAGGCCATGGGCGAACGCACGGGCGTCTACGCGGAAGCGGAATTGCTCGATGCCGCTGCTGCCGAGTTCGAAGACACGGAGCGCATGCTAGAAATCGCCGAGGTCGACTATGGCCCCTACAAGTGGGGCCGTTACGACCTGCTGATCCTGCCACCCAGCTTTCCATTCGGCGGCATGGAGAACCCGCGGCTCAGTTTCATCACACCGACGGTGATTGCGGGCGATAAGAGCCTGGTGGCGCTTATAGCGCATGAGCTCGCGCACTCGTGGTCGGGCAATCTCGTGACCAACGCCACCTGGCGTGATCTCTGGATCAACGAGGGTTTCACGACCTACCTGACCAACCGCATCATGCAGAAGGTCTACGGCGACGACCGCTACACGATGGAAGTCGCACTCGGCTATGCGGACCTGCTCGGTGAACTCGAGCTGCTGGAGACCAGCGACGAGATCATGGCGCTCGACGTTCGCGGCCGTGACCCCGATGAGTCGTTCTCGAACATCCCTTATGAGAAGGGCTCGCTGTTCCTTTTCGAAATCGAGAAAGCGATCGGCCGAGAGGCCTTCGATGCCTTCCTGCTCGACTACTTCCAGGCATTCGAGTTCAAGAGCATCCACACGGAAGCAGCCCTGGCCTATTTCGAGGAAACACTGCTGGCGCAGCACGGCGACGCCCTCGACGCGGACCGCATCCGCGAGTGGATCTACGAGCCCGGCCTGCCCGAGGACGCACCTGCCCCAACGTCTGACGCGTTCACGGGCGTCGACTCGGCACGCGCGGACTGGCTCGCGGGCTCGCTAGCGGCAGACGCCATCGACACGGCCGACTGGACCTTCCATCAGTGGAAGCACTTCCTGGACGGCATGCCCGAGGCGCTCACGGGCGAGCAGCTCACCGAGCTCGATACTGCGTTCGGCCTGACCGAGACACAAAATAATGAGATCGCCTTCAGCTGGCTCATGATCGCGGTGCGTAACAACTATGAAGCTGCCGAGCCCAGACTCGAGGCATTCCTGACGAGCATCGGCCGCAACAAGTTCCTGCTGCCGCTCTACCGCGCACTCGTCGCCAACGACAAACAAGCCGAGGCACAGCGCATCTTCGAGGCCGCCAAACCGGGCTATCACCCGCTGACCGTCAAGCGCAACGGCGCTGTCGTTTACGGCGAGGACGCCTGAGCGACTCAACGGCTTGCAGACCCGGGCGTGAATCTGACGCTCGGATCTGATCCTATAATTTTCAATCGGTTACGCCTCCCTGCACGCGCTGGGGGGCGTTTTTTTAGGTCCGAAATATTTGACAAGCCCGCTATCAAAGTGATATCACTTTGACATCACTGAGAGAGGGAGACATACGATGGATAACATTCACGAACGTACCTACAACGCGATCAGCGGCTGGCTGCCACTGCTCGTCCTGCTGGGTCTCATCGGCGGCGCCATCGCCGGATTCGCCAACCAGCTTCCGGTCATCGGCATCGTATGCATCCTGCTCGTCACCATCGGCGTCGTCGGCTTCCAGGCCGTCGCACCCAACGACGCCCGCGTCCTGCTGCTGTTTGGTGACTACAAGGGTTCGATCAACACCTCGGGCTTCTTTTGGGTGAACCCGTTCTTCTCGAAGAAAAAGATCACGCTGCGTGTTCGCAACTTCGAAACGGGCTCACAGTCTGTGCCGCAGAAGAAAAACTCGTCAGGCGCCGTGATCCAGGAGAAAGGCCGCACGGGGGGTCGTCCGTCCAAGGTCAACGACAAGGACGGCAACCCGATCGAGATCTCGGCCGTCGTGGTCTGGAAGGTGGTCGACACGGCCGAAGCCATGTTCGAAGTCGACGACTACGAAGACTACGTTGCCGTGCAAAGTGAGGCCGCGTTGCGCAACCTGGCCAGCCGTTACCCATACGACGGCGCCGAGGGCGAGGAGTCACTGCGCGGCAACACGGCCGAAGTCGGCGAGGAACTGCGCAAGGACATCCAGGAGCGCCTGGGCAAGGCAGGCGTTGAGGCCATCGAGGCCCGCATCAGCCACCTCGCCTACGCACCCGAGATTGCTGCTGCCATGCTGCAACGCCAGCAGGCTGCTGCGGTGGTCGCGGCCCGCACCAAGATCGTCGAAGGCGCCGTGGGCATGGTCGAGATGGCGCTGGAGCAGCTCAAGGCGGACAACATCGTCGACCTCGATGACGAGCGTCGCGCGGCCATGGTCTCGAACCTGCTCGTGGTGCTTTGCAGCGACAAACATACGCAACCCGTCGTGAACACGGGCACGCTGTACAACTAGGACCATGATGTCGGCGCACGACACGCAAAGCGCGCGTTGCGGTCTGGCGGCTGGAGGCTGCTAGGCCGTGGCGCGCACCTCGTTCCTCTACCGGACAGACCCCGCGGTGATGGACGCGCTCAAGCGCTGGGCGGGCGATGACCTGCGCAGCGTCAATGCACAGCTCGACTTCCTGGTGCGCAAGGCACTGCGCGATGCCGGGCGACTCAAGAAGCCCGGCGACAAGAAATAAGCTAGACCTTCTTCACGGCTAACAGCCGCGCGCGCTTGTGATCGGCACGCACCACCCGAATCTCATGCCCGTTCCACTCGATGGTGTCCCCCACCTCGGGAATGCGCTCAAGCTCACGCAACATCAGGCCACTGATGGTCGACACTTCATCATCCGCTTGCCAGACGATATCGAGCGCCTGTGAGAGACGACGCAGGTCGACGCGGCCGCGCACAAACCAGGTGCCGCCCTTGTCGCGGCGGATGTCTTTGACGGGCTTGTCGCTCTCGTCGTTAATCTCGCCCACGATCTCCTCGAGCACGTCCTCGAGTGTCGCGATCCCCATGACGCTGCCGTATTCATCAACGACGAGCGCGAGGTGGCGGTGGCTTTCCTGGAAGGTGCGCAACAAGCGCGGCAAGGTCATGGTTTCGGGGACGATAAGCGGCTCGTGGGTCACGGCGTCCCAGTCGATGTCGTCGTCGGGGTTCTCGAGCAGCCAGTGCAGCAAACGCTTGGCCAGCACCATGCCTGTGACATCATTGAGATCTCCCGTGGGTGTGAACGGGAACCGGCTGTGACCGGTTTCCTCCATGAGCTTGACGGCATCGGCGCGCTTGAGCGCGGGGTGCACGAAAACGACTTCTACGCCCGGCAGCATCACGTCATCCGCATTGAGATCAGCAAGCTGCGTGGCGCCGACGATGGCCCGCGCCGTCTTGACGCCCACGACCCCTTCGTTGCGACCCAACGCCGCCAGCACGCGAATTTCCTCGGGTGAGGTCACGGGCAGCTCACGATTGCCGCGCAAGGCGCGTGAGAGCTTCTCGCTGACTACGACCAGCGGCTTGAGCAGCATCGTGAGCCAGTTGATGCCGTGCGCCACGGGCTTCGCCAGCGCGCCCGCGAAGGTGACGCCCATGGTCTTCGGGATGATCTCCGTGAACAGCAGCACGGCCAGTGTGAACAGCAGCGAGAAGATCCAGAGCGTCGAAGGGTCGAACACGTTCGAGTAGCTGGCCCCGGCAACGGCAGCACCCACGGTGTGCGCCGCGGTGTTGAGGATCAGGATCGCGGCGATGGGCACGTCCATGTTGTCTTTGAAGCTCTCGAGCAGGGCACCGGCTTTCGAACCCTTCTGACGCATCACAGCGATTTGCGGGCGCGTCAGTGACAACAGTACGGACTCAAAGATGGAACACAGGAACGAGACGACGAGCACGACGGCGACGGCGGCAATGAACAGCAGCATGGCGGCGCGGAATCCTTGCGTGGTGGAAACACAAGGATACCGCGCCTGCGGTCAGGATCGGCGTGGTGCTCGATCCCCGAGGGTCGGATCGCTGCTCACGCGGGCCGCCGTTGCGCCCGCGGGCGCCTGATACCAGCCGGGATCCGTGAAGTCCCCGCGCGCCACGTCATCGCGAACTTTGACGACCGAAAACATCCCACCCATCTCGATATTCCCGTGCGGACCGGCGCCCGTCATCATGGGCAGCGTGTTCTCCGGCCCGGGCATGTGCCCCATGTCGACGTGGTCCTGGTGCTCAGCCATGCCGCGCTGGCCCATTGCCATGTAGCCGGGCACGAGCGCACGCACGCGGGCGTCGAGCCCGGATTGGTCCACACCCAACGCATTGGGCAACCCGTGCCCCATGGCGTTCATCGTGTGATGCGCCATGTGGCAGTGAAACGCCCAGTCACCGGGAACCGCCGTGAACTCGATGTCGCGCATCTGACCGACGCCGATGATCTCTGTCGTCTCACGCCGCCACAGCGATCGTGGCCAGCGACCACCGTCAGACCCCGTGACCTCATACTGCACACCGTGCAAGTGAATGGGGTGATTCCACATCGAGAGATTGCCGATGCGTACACGAACCCGCTCACCGGCTCGCGCCACGAGCGGCTCGATCGCGGGAAACACCTTGCTGTTCCAGGTCCAGAGATCGAAGTCCTGCATGATCGACGGGTCGGGCCGGTAGCTGCCCGGGTGCAGCGCCCAGTTATGCAGCAGGAAGCAGTAGTCACGATCCACGGTTACGGCCTCACCCTCCTTCGGGTGGATGATGAACATCCCCATCATGCCGACCGCCATCTGCACCATCTCATCGGCATGCGGGTGGTACATGTGCGTCCCGTGCTGGTTTAGCGTGAACTCGTAGGCAAAAGTCTCACCCGGCGCGATCTGCGGTTGGCTGAGACCACCAACACCGTCCATGCCGCTGGGCAGCTTGATGCCGTGCCAGTGCACCGTCGTGTGCTCAGGCAGTCGATTGGTCACGAGGATCCGGACCCGGTCGCCTTCGACGGCCTCGATTGTCGGGCCTGGCGTGCTGCCGTTGTAGCCCCAGCAAACGGCGCGGCTACCGGGCGCAAACTCATGCTCGACAGGCTCCGCCACGAGGTGGAACTCCTTAACGCCGTTTTTCATGTCGTAAGGCAGCGTCCAGCCGTTGAGCGTTCGGACGGGCGTAAAGGCAGCGTCACCCGAACGCGTCGGTCGCTCGTTATCGCTTTGCGCCTGCGCGGGTCCGCTTGAGACTGCGGCGACCAGAGCGCCGGCGCCCGAAAGGCTGAGAAATTCGCGTCGTGACGTCATTGTTCTGCTCCGTGGTCGTGATGCTCAGGCATGTCGTGCCGGGCGTTCGGATCGTCGTTGTCTTCGTGATGCGTGGGCATGTCGTGGCCCGAGTGCGGCGCCATCGGCTGCGCGCGCGCTCCGGGGATCGACAACGGGCTGGTCTGCGGCACATCCAGCACATGCCCCGCTGCAGCGGCCAGCTCAACGTGTGCCTGCCAGTAGGCGCGAATACTCGCCACGTAGTCCTGCCAGCCCGCGATCTCTCGTTGCTTCACCTCAAGCAGCTCGAATACGCCGATGAGCATAAAGTTGTACTGCGCGGCCGCCTCGCTGGTTGCCCGTGCGCGCGCCGGCAACAGAAAATCGCGCTGGGTCTGCGACTGTTCGTATGCTGCAGCCAGTCGCGCGTGTGCGCGCCGCAGACCATTCTCAATATCGAGCTCTACCCGCTGCACAGCGGCACCCGCCTGGATCAGCGCAGCCTGTTGCCGCGCGACTCGGCCTCGTCCCGTGTCGAATACAGGCAATCCAATGGACAACGATGGCCCCTTAAGGCGTGTACCGTCGGGCTCGCGCTCGACCTCGCCGCCGATCGACAAACCGCCTAACCAGCGCGACCAGTTTTCGATCCCGACGCGCTCGGCCTGGGCGTCGGCACGCAAGCGCGCGGCGGCAAGATCCAACCGCCAGGTGCGTGCCGCATCAAGTAACGGTTCCAGGGCAGGCAGTTCGCGTGGCGGTTGCTGCAGCGTTCCGGAGAGCTGCCAAGAGCCACCGCTGCTGATACCCAGCGCATCGGCAAAATCGGCGCGAGCCTCCGCGGCGCGACGCGCGGCACCGATGGCATCGACACGCAACGCGGCGGCGACGGCCTGCTGCTCAGCAAGCTCTCGCGGCGTCAGGTTCCCTGCGCTGCGAAAGCGAGCCGCGAGTTCTGCTGAAACGATGCCCGTCTCGGAGACCTGCGCCTGAAGCGCTTCAAGCTCGAGCGCCGCGGCGTAGTCAAACCAGGCATGCCGCGCGTCGATGGCCGTCTGCATCGCGTGCATGGCGACGTCATGCTGCAACGCTGTGAAGTCAGCCGCAGCCAGGTTCCGCCGTGCACCGAGCGTCAGCAGGTCCGTGAATGCAAATACGATCCCGAAGGTCTCGAGCCGCCCCGAAGCATCGCTGTCGAGGCGCGCCACATCGATCATCGGGTTAGCGATCCGGGCGGCTTCGTACACATCCGCAGCACCAAACCCGATGCTCGCGAGCGCGGCCATCAATTCGGGATTGCGGCCGAGAGCAATCCGCACGGCAGCATCGTGATCAATCTCGTCAGGAACGCGCGCCGTCGCTGCGTCCGCGGGCGGCAAGGCCAGCCCACGCGCTTCGCCAAGCGTACGCACGGCGTCGTCGCCCTCCGACAGGGGCAAGGCACTGCAGCCTGCGAGTGCCCCTGCAGCGACGACCGTCGCTGCCAGTCTTTTCGTCAACATGAGAACTTTCCAGATCCGCGTCGGGCGCCGGGCGCCCGCGCACAAACAGACAAACCCGCTGCTCGCGGGCCGGTTCGCTTAGCGGTGCTGGTGTTGCGGTGGCCTGAGTAGGTCGGTACCGGGTGGATCGATGTAGAACGATGGCAAGACGATGCAGCTGTGGCGCTGCGGTCGCATTTCATCTTCGATCACATTGACGGCCGCGAGGGCTGGCGACGGTGCGGTATCACAATGATTGACGCAGTCGTGATCACAAGGACACGGGGCGTCAGCATGGGCTGCCTCGTGCGCCCCATCCGTCATGGCCCCATGATTGTGCACGCCTGACTCCGACATGTGCGCTGTGGTCTGAGGCTCGTGCGCACACGAATCCGGCCAGGCCTCCGCAACAGGAGCGGCCAGCCAGGCGAGTAAACACACGATGACGAAAGGCTTGCGCACACCCTGAGCCTAATCAATGACAAGGGGTCTCGACAAGCACGCGGGTCTCAGCTTATGCCGCGAATTGCGTTCCACGCCGTGCTGGCCCACGCTTGTCGCGGTTGCCGATCGAGAGACGATATGAGCCTCGCGTTGATCACCCACCCAGTGTTTGCCAGCCACGAAGTTCCGGGCGGACACCCTGAAGCCGGCTCGCGCATTACGGCCACGACCGAAGCACTGAGCAACCTGAGGGCGCCCGACCTCACTGAGATCCAGGCCCCGCGGGCAACGCGCGAGCAACTGGACCGCGTGCATGCTCCCGCTTACGTTGATGCCGTGTTTGACAGCGCCCCGGCTGACGGGCTCATTGCACTCGATCCCGAAACGACCATGGGCCCCCATTCTCTGGAGGCCGCCGTGCGTGCTGCAGGCGCCGTGTGTCATGGCGTGGATCTCGTTCTGGCCGGCGATGCCAGACACGTGTTCTGTCTCGTACGACCACCGGGTCACCACGCGGCTGCCGCGAATTCCGCAGGATTTTGCATCTTCAATAATGTCGCCGTGGGCGCAGCGCATGCGTTGACCAAGGACGCGATCGAACGCGTTGCCATCCTCGACTTTGACGTCCACCACGGTGACGGCACCGAGTCGATGGTTCGCGAAGATTCGCGCATCCTGATGTGCTCGACCTACCAGCACCCGCTTTATCCGGGCACCAACCTGCCTTCGGTTCCGGGCAGCCAGGTCAATGTGCCCTTGCCGGCAGGCACCGATGGCAGCACGTTTCAGACGGCGGTCACGCAGCGTTGGCTGCCCGAACTCGAAGCCTTCGCACCACAGCTGGTTCTGATTTCAGCGGGCTTTGATGCGCACGCGGCTGATCCGCTCGGCCAGCTCGGCCTGACTGAGAGCGACTTTGCCTGGGTAACTTCTCGCGCGATAGAGATCGCCGAACGCCACGCGCAAGGGCGCCTGGTGTCCGTACTCGAAGGGGGCTACAACCTTGAGGCGTTGAGCGCTAGCGTGCTCGCACACGTTGCTGCACTCAGGGTCCGCCGCTAAGCGTCGTCCTGCGCCTCGCCGTCGATATCGACCTGCTCATAGGCTTTCGCCACTGCATCAATCTTGCCGAGCGCTTCGGGCAACTCAATGCCAGCCTGCTTGGCCAGCTCATGCACGGGCGGCAGCGCGCCGATCATGCCTTTGAGAAACCCGGCGGTGGCCGACTCCGATCCACCCTCGCCATTCGGGCCGCTGTCCCAGACCGTGATCTTGTCGATCTGAAGGTTCTGGATCGCCTTGACCTGTTCGGCCACAAGCGTCGGCAGCTGTTCGATGACGAGCAGCGCGGGCGCGATGTCCTTGCGTTCACCGCAGACTTCGAGGAGGCGTTCGTAACCCGCTGACTTGGCTTCGAGGACAGCCTGCGTACCTTCGGCCTCGGCCTTGTACTTGGCCAGGATGGCGTCGGCCTCACCGGCCGCGATACGCCGTACACGCTCGGCTTCCGCGTCGGCCTCGATCTCGATTTTCTGTTGATCGACGAGTTGCTGCGCGATTTCCTGTTTCTCTAGCCGGGCGATCTCGGCTTCTTTCTCGGCCCTCAGAACATCGCGGCTGGCTTCGGCCATGGCGACCTCACCCAGACGCTTGGCTTCAGCGCGCCGCTTTTCGAGCTCGGCTTCGTAGTCGGCGATGCTCGCCTTGCTCTGGTTCTCACCCTGAACGGCGCTGGCTTCGAGGTTGGCCACCTTGATGCGCTGGTGCGCCTGGGCCTTTTTCTTACCCTCGGTCGACAGTGCGGCTTGCTCGGCCGTGGCGATCTCGAGCTTCTTCTGCGCCTCGGCCTCACCGGCGACACCCTCGGCTTCGAGCCGGGCCACCTGCACACGCTGGTCGCGCTCGGCCTCTTTGGTACCCGTCGCCGACAGCGCCGTCTGCTGCGCAACTTTGACGTCGCGCTCGCGCATGTTGTCGGCCTCACCGATCGCGCCTTCACGCTCGGCCGCGGCCACTTCGATCTTGGCCTTGTTGATAGCCTCGGCGGCGGCCTTCTGACCCAGCGCTTCGATGTAGCCACTCTCGTCCGTAATGTCGCGAATGTTCACGTTGATCATCTCGAGCCCGATCTTGTTGAGCTCGAAGTTCACGTTCTTGTTCACGAGGTCGAGGAATTTCTCGCGGTCCTGGTTGATCTCCTCGATCGACAGCGTCGCGATGACGAGACGCATCTGACCCAGGATGATGTCCTTGGCCTGGTTCGAGATCTGGTGGTCGTCGAGGCCCAGCAGACGCTCGGCCGCGTTGTTCATGATGTTCGGGTCAACCGAGACACCGATGGTGAACGTCGAAGGCACGTTAACGCGGATGTTTTTCTTCGAGAGCGCGCTCTGCAGCTCGATATCGATCGTGAGCGGCTCGAGCGTCAGGTAGGCAAAGCTCTGCAGCAGCGGCACGACGAAGGTACCGCCACCATGAATACAGCGGGCCGCACGTTCGCCGCCGACCTTACCGTAGACGACCAGGATGCGGTTCGAGGGGCAGCGCTTGTACTGCGTGACGAGGATCGCGAGAAAGAATGCGACCAGCAGGACGACCGAGACGACCAGCATGAGCGGGCCGGGAGAGAATCCTTCCAGAAAAGCCACTGTCTTGTCCTTTAGTTGTTGTCGCCGTAGTCCATGGGCTCAACGATGAAAATGCCATCGTCGCGCACAGACGTAACGGTCACGCTTTTGAATTCCTTGATCGCGGGGCCGGCGCTGATGGCGTCCATCGTCTTGCGGCGACCCGAGACGGTCACCGTGATCTTGCCCATGCCATCACCACGCGCGGGGATCGACATGTAGACGCTGGCCGTGTGGCCGACTGCCGTCTGCACGTCGTAAGACACTGTGCGGTTGAGCTTGCGCGTGAGCGCCATGAGGCCCGAGGCAGCGCTCATAAGCACCACACCGAAGCCTGTGGCCGCCGCGGCCGAGGCCATGCTCGACAGCTCCCAGTCGATGCGACAGGTGAGCCCCATCCATCCCGCGCCCATGAAGAAGGCCAGGATCGACAGCATCGAGAACATGTCGAAGGCGCCATCGCCGCCGCCGACCGTGAGGTCGCCGTCGATGTCGCCCGAGTCACCGAAGAACAACGCCAGCAGCAGACGGATCACGAAAAACGTGGTGCCCAGCAGCGCCATGACGAGATAGACGAGCACGTCCATGCCGTAGCGCAGCGCGTCGTCCCAGTTGAATAGCAGGTCGAGTATCTGCCCGCTCCAGTCCCTCACTCCCCAGAGCCCAATATAGCACTGGGCCCCGGGGTGGTCAGCCGCAACAGCGGCTCGACATTAACGTCGTGAGGTGAGCTTTCCGGGCGGGCCGCGACGCGTGCGTCGCGGGCTGGCTTCAACGTCCGAAGCCTCGAAGCGTGCAAACTCGGCGCGCTCGACAGGCGCGTCGGCACCATGACGTTTGTAAGGCGGCGCGCCGCGGAAGTCGACGCGTGCTGATGCTGCGCGAACAAGTGCTGCCTCGTCCTTGCTGGCAGCCGAGACCCGCTGACGCTTGAACGGCGGCTTGCCGCGGAAGTCCGTCTCGAGGACCACCGCATCGGCGCGCGCCTCGTCAGCAACGACGTCAGACGTCATCACGCCGAGCCCGATGGCCGACAGGGCACCAACAACTACCAAACTGCGAACCGTATGCATGGTTTTTTCCTTCTTGTCTCCAGGCGAACAACGCGAACCGTTCCGGTGCAGCCTGGCCAGTTATCGCCCCGCATTGGTGCGGAACGCGACCGGACAAGGCCTGCGCTGCTCTGTAAGTGCTTGATAGTTTATCGCGTTCTGGGTGGCGCGAACATTGCAACGACCCGAGTGTGATCTTCGAGCAAACCGAATGATCGGGCGCCTTGCGCTCGTTTTGACCGCCTGCCTCCTGCCGTTGCCGAGCGCGGGCTCGGACCCCGTTCAGCTGTTTGAAATCGCCCTGGAGCGCCACGAAGCCGGCACCTTTTACGTTCGCGGCCGGCTCGGGGAAGACCTCGAGACCGAATTGCTGCTCGATACGGGCTCGACCTACGTCGCCCTGACCAAAGACACGTTTGCTGCGGTCCGCCGCCAGGCCGAGGTCGTTCATGTGCGCGACATCGAAGGCACGATGGCCGGCGGCCGCACGCTGCGTGTGCCCATTTACGAGGTGCCGCTGCTCGAACTCGGTGCCACCTGCGTGCTGCACGATATCGAGGTGGCCGTGATCCCGGGCGCCACCCGCAACATTCTCGGGCTCAGCGCGCTGCAGCAATTGCAGCCGCTCACGCTGAGTCTTGAGCCGCCGCGCTTACAGTTTTCCCAGTGCCCCGGGAGATCGCAGACGACCGCCGCACGCTAGTAGCCGTACTCCGAGAGCTCTGTACCGAATTCACCCGTCGCCCCAACCGGGTTGAAGAAGCGATCGTTGGTGCCGACGTAAACGTCATTGGGCAGCTGGAACACCCGCTGGTATTGCTGCGGCATGTAGACGGCCTGGTTCTGGTTGTTGACCACCACACGGCGTTCGTGGACCGCATCGATGAGCTTGCTCTGACCGGCGTCATTCATGCCGTTGCGCCGGCGCCAGGAGTCCATCGAGCTGTCGAGCACGTCACTGCTTGAAGAGGTTGTCGAAGTCGTGGCCGAGTTGGCCGCGATGCGTGCTGCGTTGGCCTTGAGCCAGGCCTGCTGCGCGGCGCGCTTGCGCTGTGTGGCGGCTGCGATCATCTGCGAGCGTTGCTGGTAACGCTGGGCAACGCGGTTCAGGTACTGCGGGTCGTGCTTCATGCCTTCGCCCACGAAGTCCAGGAGCGACTCCTGCGCTTCGCCGTCGACCTGGGCGCTCGTGATCGTGCCGACCGCCATGGCGGTCGTGACGTAGCCCGACATGCCACCCCACATGTCGGCCGCGCGCTGATCGACAAACAGAACGGCCGGCAGCAGCAATTCGTTGATTGTGTGACCGTTGGCTTCGTAGCTCAGGCGCACCTCGAGCACCTCCATGCGCGGGTACTGGCCCGGCTGCAAGCCCAGGTTGCCCATTTCGGCGAGCAGCTTCTGCGCCTGGTCCGGGCGCGGTCGCATGCTCTGAATGCGCGCGTTGGGGCGGATCGTTGGAATGTACTGGTCGGCGAAGCTCCTGATATCGCGAATTGGTCGCGCATCGCAGCCCGCAAAGCCCTGTTGCGCTGTGTGCGGCATGGCATCGAAGTTCGAGGTACAGCCCCAGACGCCGCCCGGGATGAACTCCACCCAGCGCTTGCCGTCGGGTGCCGTGGCCATGAAGTGCAGCTTCATGGGCTCCATGAGGCAGCTCGGGTGCCCCGTCCACTGCACATTGCCGCTGACGTTCCAGCCCTTGGGCAGCGTGACCGTCATGGCCCGCATGGGCCGCTCAAAGCCGAACTCGTCGCGGATTTCGTGGGTGGTGGTCTGTGCGCTTGCGGTGGCGGCAAGCGTGAGCGCGGCCAGCAGGGTGGTGTGTCGCTTGAACATGTCGGTCTCCGAATGCGGTGAATCGCAGGGGCTTGTCCGTATAGGCGCAAGCCCGATGGAAACCGGGTCAGCTTTTTGGGGCGTTGTTGGTGTCTTTTGGCAAAAAGGCCGCGCAAGCGTCCACCAGAAGCAGCGCGGCAAGCAGATCAGCCATGGGCTCAGGCCCCGCATCCTCGAAATCCAGCTGGAACACCGTGAAACCAGATCGCGCGTCGTAAGCCCGCCTGGTCTCTTCCGCCGACGCCAGGGCCGCTGAATACACCGGGATCGGTGACCCCTCAACCAGCAGGGTAGCGACCGGGCCTGTGTAGGCGTCTCGACCCGCTTCACTGGGTTCTCGTCGACCGATGACGAACCAGCCGGGATCGGCGCCCGATGCGGCGTCAGCGACCTGGCGCACGCGCGCGATCTCGTCGCCCACGACCTCGTCCGAGTCTGGCACAAGCCATCCCGGTCCCAGCAGGTGGCCGAGGCACATTGAAAAATCCGGGCTGACGATGGGGTCGACCCATTCCGGTTGGATTACGTAGAGCCGCACGATGATCCAGGTCGCCGCCGCAATGGACGCCAGCCAAAGAAACCGGTTAGTTATTTTGCCCGGTGGCCGCCTGCTGTCCTCGGACATCAGCCCGCCGCTCCGGGCGCAGAGCATGCTGGCGTATCAGGAGTGTGTTGAGCGGGTAGCGGGAATCGAACCCGCATCATCAGCTTGGGAAGCTGAGGTTCTACCATTGAACTATACCCGCGGCCGTGGCGTGCCCCCGGATTCTAGACCACCCGCTGCCGTGGCGGTGGTTTAGAATCGCCGGGACCGGGGCAGCAGACCGCGGGCAATGGGGACAAGCATGACTGAGTCGCAGCAAAAAGACCGGTTCCGGCCGTTTCTGGTCGTCGTCACACTGCTCGCGTGGGCCTTGTTTCTCTGGATGGCCACGCACCGCAGCGAGCAGGCCAGCTACTTCGGCTACTCGAAGTCTTACCTCGCGCTGCTCGTCGTTCTGGGTTGCGGCGCCATCGTGACCACGCTCCTGCATTGGGGCCCCGTATACCGCTGGCTGTACACCAGACGTCTCAACATTATCGTTCCGATCGTGACGACCGTGCTGGGGCTGGGTGTGCTCGAACTCGCCGTGCGCTTTATCGATCCGGCGGGCATTTCCTACTACGCCTACGCCAAGCGCTACCACCTGGCCAAGCTTGCCGACGACGAGGTCTTCTACCGCCACCCGTCGGACTGGTCGGCACGCTACGGCGACGTCGAGGTGACCACGAACGCTTACGGCTTCCGCAGTGCGCCCATCACCGACAAGCAGGCTGACGAGTTTCGTGTGCTGTTTCTCGGCGACTCGGTGACCTTTGGCTGGGGCGTCGACCAGGGCGCCGTGTTTGCCACTCGCGTCGCCGACATGCTGAGTCCTCGCCTTGGCCGCCCCGTGACAACGATCAATACGGGCGTCGGTAGTTACAACACCGACAACCAGTTCAAAACCCTGCGCCGCCATCACGACGCCCTGGACCCGAACATCGTGGTCCTTTTGTACGTGAGCAACGACATCGAGCCGACACCCGAAACAGCGTTCGACCCGAGTCGGGAAGTGCGCATGTCGGACAAGAGTCCGCCCGAGGTCATCAAGCTCGTGCTGGGCCGAAGCTGGACCTACCGGCTCGTCGCGCATCTGCGCCAGTTCGGCGGTGGCGGTGGCTCGGCTGGCCTCAACACCGAGAGCGCAGGCTGGGCGCAGTCGGCGCAGGCACTGCGCGATCTCATCGCTTATTGCGAGGCTCGGGACCTGCCGCTTGTGGTCCTCATGTACCGACCATTCCCGACGCCGCTCGAAACGGAAATCTCGGCGCAGCTGGCCGACATCACGAACGGGACCGACGCACACTTCGCCGACGTCTACCCGTGGTTTGAGGGCCGCGATATGCGCGTGCTCCTCAACTCGGCCGTTGACAGCCACCCCAATGCCGACGGCCACACGGTGCTCGCCGAGGGCATCACAGACCTCATCGCCACGCTCGATCTGGCCGAGTGATGCTTGGCCGAATGCTGCGCGCGCGTGAGGGTGCGTCGACAAAGTGAGTGACCCGAAACGCCAGGACTACGACGTCATCGTCATCGGCGGTGGCGCCGCGGGCCTCATGTGCGCGATCACGGCGGGCCAGCGCGGCCGCCGCGTTGTCGTGCTCGAAGGCTCGAACAAGATCGGCAAGAAGATCCTCATGTCGGGCGGCGGGCGCTGCAACTTCACCAACCTCTACTGCGAGCCCGAGAACTTCCTTTCTTCGAATCCGCCGTTCTGCATTTCGGCACTCCGGCGTTACACGCAGTGGGACTTCATCGCGCTCGTCGAAAAACACGAGATCCCCTACCACGAGAAAACGCTGGGGCAGCTCTTTTGCGACCGCTCGTCGAAGGACATTGTCGCCATGCTGCGGGCCCAGTGTGACGACGCCGGCGTCGATATCCTCGTCGACTGCGAGATTCAAAGTGTCGCCGCGGATGTCGGCTACACAGTGACCACGAGTCTTGGCACGTTCCAGGCGCCATCGCTCGTGATCGCAACGGGCGGATTGTCGATCCCGAAGATGGGTGCGAGCGGCCTCGGCTATGAGCTCGCGCGTCAGTTCGGTCTCGAGGTTCTCGAGACCCGGGCGGGACTCGTGCCCTTTACCTTCTCGGGCCCAGCCAAGGACCTGACGGCCAGTCTCGCCGGTGTGAGTCTGCCGGCCTCGGTATTCGCGGCCGACGCACAATTTAACGAAGGCCTGCTGTTTACACACCGCGGATTGAGCGGCCCTGCGGCACTGCAAGTCTCAAGCTACTGGCATCTGGGCGAGCCCATCTTCATCGACCTGGCACCCGACACCGATCTCGCAGGCATGTTGCTCACGCACAAGTCGCAGCAACCCCGATCGCTGCTGCGCTCCGTGTTGTCGGATATCCTCCCGCGTGCCCTGGTCACGAACCTGCAACCCTTGCTCTGGGAAGAACTCGCCGAGCTACCCCTGGCCGAGATCTCCGACGACGCACTACGGGAGCTCGCCGAGACCCTGAGCCATTGGGCGCTGAAGCCCTCGGGCACCGAAGGCTACCGCACGGCCGAAGTCACGCTGGGGGGCGTCGACACGCGTGCGCTTTCATCGCAAACGATGGAAGTCCGCAACCAGTCCGGCCTCTACTTCATCGGCGAGGTCGTCGATGTCACGGGGCACCTGGGCGGCTTCAATTTTCAGTGGGCCTGGGCTTCGGGGCACGCGGCTGGCGAAGTTTGCTGAGTGATAGGCTCAGGGCCAGGCCACAGGGGACAACACACATGGTAAGTCGCAGAGCAGTGTTGAAGACGGGCGCGGCATCCGCGGTGTTGCTGGGGCTCGGCGGCGCCTGGTGGGTCGGCACTGGCCCTGCCCAACGCGCGCGCGAGCCCTGGCGCGCGGCGGCGGCCGGGTTTGGCGATCCGCGACTCGACATCCTGGCCTACGCCATTCTCGCGCCCAATGCGCACAACATGCAGCCCTGGCAGATTGCGCTCGACGACGCGAATGGCTTCTCGTTGTTCTGCAATCCCGAGCGTCTGCTGCCCGAGACGGATCCACCGGGTCGGCAGATCACGATCAGTTTTGGCTGCTTCCTCGAGCTCTGCCGCATGGCCGCGGCCGAGTCCGGTCTGCGCGCCGATGTCGACCTGTTTCCCGAGGGCGAGCCGCAGCCGACGCTGGATAGGCGGCCCATCGCGCGCGTCTCGTTGGTACCGGACGCCAGCGTGACGCCGGACCCACTGTTCGACACGGTCCTTGCACGGCGCACGAATCGCATGCCGTTCGACACCGAACGCAACGTCGCCGAAGCGGACCTCGCGGCTATCGCTGCCGTTGGCGTGCCCGGTGTCGACCTCGCGGGCACCACCGAAACCTCGCGTGTTGAGTTGCTGCGCCAGCTTGCCGTCGACGCCTGGAGCGTCGAGTGGTCCACAGATGCCACGCGGCGCGAGAGCATCGAGGTCATGCACATCGGCAAGTCCGCAGTAGATGACGCGCCCTACGGACTCTCCGTCGACGACCGCTTTACGAGCACGATGGGCATGCTGGGTGTCGTCACGCCCGAGTCGCTCGACGACCCGGAAGCGATCGCGTTTCGCGAGTCCTACGCCTACTACGAAAAAGCCTGCGCCTCGGCGACGGCCTTCGTCTGGTCGACGACGTCGCGCAACACGCGTCACCACCAGATTGCGGCAGGCCGCGCCTGGGTGCGGGCGCAGCTCATCGCCAACGCGCGCGGCATCGCGTTTCATCCGTTGAGCCAGGCGCTGCAGGAGTTTCCCGAGATGGCGCAGAACTATCGGCGTGTGCACGACCTGCTCGCGCGCGAAGATGGTGACACGGTGCAGATGCTGGCACGCGTTGGCTACGCGCCCGCGTTGGGGCCGTCGCCGCGTCACCCGCTCGAGTCCCGGATCATCCAGACATGAGAAGACTGACGGCGCGCTGCGCGGTCCTCATCTCGCTGTTCCTCTGCGGCTGCGCTACGCGAAGTGCAGACGAGCCGCAAGTCACATTCGACGAAATCGCGCCGGGGGTGTGGACGCACACGGCGTATCTCGAGATCAAACCCTGGGGACCCGTCGCGAGCAGCGGTCTCGTGGTGGTCACCGACACGCACATCGTGCTTGTGGATACTGCCTGGACCGATGCACAAACGCGCGAGATTCTGGATTGGGCAGACACGACCTTTGGGCGACCGGTGACGGGCGCGGTCTTCACCCACGGCCACAACGACAAGATGGGCGGCGTCGCCGCCGTGCGCGAGCGCGGGATCCCCAACTACGCGAACTACCTATCGAACCGGCTTGCCGAGCGTTGGGGCCTGACCCCCGCTGCACGCGTGGTTGAGTTTGATGGTGCCGGCGAAGCTGACGCCGTCGCCGAGCTGGCACCGCTGACCCTGTTTTATCCGGGGCCCGGGCACACGGACGACAACATCGTCGTGGGCGTCAACGGTACGGAGGTGTTGTTTGTCGGCTGCCTCGTGCGTCCGGGAAGCTCGCGGACCCTGGGCAACACAAACGACGCCGACGTCGGCCATTGGGCCGACGCCGTTGTCGCTGTCACCAGGCGGTTTCCCGAAGCGTCGCTCGTGGTGCCGAGTCACGGCGCGCCGGGATCACGCGCCCTGCTCGATCACACCATCGAATTAGCTAGGCGCGGCGCCGACCCAGCGCAATGAGGCCAAGCCCCATGAGCAGCAGGGAAGCGGGCGCGGGCACGGGCGTTGAGGTCGCGACACCTGCGGTGCCACCAAAGCCGTTGAATGCGGAGCGGAACGGTGTCTCGAACGTATCGCGCGAGCAAATCGCTACGCCCTGATCGCACTGCCACTGGAACGCGCCAATCATGTTGACGGAGCCACCCGCGTCCGTCAGCGGCGTTTCAAACACCAGCGACAACACGTTGAAGAAGCCGTCATCGAATGCGAGCAAGCCAAAGTTGCCCTCGAAATTGCCGGGGCCAAAGACGACGCCGTTCAGTGTCGACGTGAAGGTGCCACCAGCGTAGTTCGTTGCAGGCGCGGGCGCGCAGGGCGCAGGCGGCGCCTGTGTGCACAGCAAGAGATCCCCAGCCGATGCCGTGATGCTCACATCACTCGTCATGTTGGTATCTGCGTCGTAGATGAAGGTCCCGTTAACGGTGCCGTTGCCACCGATGAAGGTTGTATCCGCCAGATTCCATTCCACGGGTACAGCGTGCGCTGACGCGGCCAGGCCGAGTGCCAGCAGTGCTGAAGTGAGTGAACGTTTCATTGTTGTTTTCCAGACTGTTGTTGTGGTTTTCGCTGTATTTAAAGGCAATTTGGATACCTTAGCGCCACAAGTTACTAATTTTTATAAATTTATTGGATTCTTTGACGACCCCTCTGCGACTCACGGGCGCTCAACTGTAAAGCCTCCCGACACCCGTAATCCGGCCTGGGTGGACGATTCGACGCGTCGTAGCAGCACAGTCATTGCTGCGGCAGAACTTGTCGCGGCGCGGGATCGGGACTAGCGTGCTCCCGGGGACGACAACAACAACAAACCTGGGGGATCGGGCCATGCCGTACAAACGCGCCTGGATCGGCGTCTTCATCATGCTGCTGCTCAGTGTTGCGGCGTTCTGGCGCTCGTATTGGAGCACCTTCACGACGGCGCCCTGGCAGTATCACGTGCACGGCCTGTCGGCGACGGTCTGGATGCTGCTGCTGATCGCGCAGAGCTGGTCAATCCACCACGGGCAGCGCAGCTTTCACAAAACCGCGGGGCTCGCGACGTTCGCGTTGATCCCGGTCTTTGCTGCGGGCGGCTTGCTGGTCATTGGCACCATGGCAGTGGGCCAGAGCCCGTTCTATGAGATCTACGGTGACCGACTGGCGGCGGTGGACGTCATCACCACCGCGGTGTTTCTCTGGTTCATCTACGAGGCACTGAGACATCGGCGCCGTGCAGGCCTGCACGGTGGCTACATGATTTCGACCGTGTTTCTGCTCATGGCGCCGACGCTCGGCAGGATCATGCCCAACTTTGTGCCGGGCATGACCATTCGCTCCATGGACGAGATCCACCGCTTTGGGTACGGGCTGCACATGAGCCACGCTATCGCTCTGATCATCCTGGCGTTCCTCATCACCCGCTACCGGCGCTTCAGCCGACCGTTCCTCATTGCGGCCAACACCGTCGTCTCGCAGTCCATTGTGTTCGAGACGCTTGCGAAGACCGACGCCTGGGACGCCACGATGCGTGCCTACGCCGGCATCCCGCCCATGGCCCAACTCGTCGCCGGGCTCGCCCTGGGGGCCGCGGTTGCACTGGCGGGCTGGAGCGCCGGCAAAGCCGAGGCTGGCCCCAGCGCACCGCCCGACATCGCCCAGACGGCCTCCTGAAATTATTTTGCGTCCCTGCATCCATACGCGCCTGCGCCCCGTCTAGATAAATAACAGGGCAACACACGGGAGACCCTCATGGGCAACTTGGCCGTCTTTGGATTCTGGATGTTTATCGCCGCCGTCTCGGTAGCGGGCATCTGGTACGACGCAAAGGAAAAAGAGACCAAGCAGGAGACGCTGCGCCGCGTCGTCGAAAGCGGTCGCGAAGTCGACCCGGAGACGATCCGCCAGATCATCGGCGAGAACTCCGGCGGCAATACCGCGAGGGACCTGCGCATTGGCGCCTACATCCTGTTTGGCGTGGCGCCCGGCATGTTCCTGTTCAGTCTCTTCCTGGGCATGGTCAATGACGATGCCCGCGTGGTGCTCATGGGCGTCTCAGCATTGATCGCCTGCATCGGCGGCGGCCTGCTTGGCGCGGCCAAGCTCGTCGAGCGCAACCAGGCCGAGGCCTGACACGCCTGCATGCCGGATGCACCCGGCTATTACGCGCAAGGTCCGGAGGCACTGATCGTGAACCTGGCCGCACGCGGCGACCGTGACGCCTTCGCAGAGCTCGTGCGTCGCCGCCAGCCGTGGCTGCGCAATCTCATGCGCCGCCTGTCGGGCGATGCAACGCTCGCCGACGACCTCGCCCAACGCGTGTTCCTCAAGGTCTGGCAAAAGATCCGCAAGCTGCGCCAGGCAGATCGGTTCGCGGGCTGGATCAAGCAGATCGCCGTGAATGAGTGGATCGATCACCGCCGCAAGCAAGGCACGGCGTGGCACGAAGCTTATGAGGACGAGGCGCAGGCCGCGCCTGCACAAACACCAGCCGCCGCCATCGATCTCGATGCGGCGCTTGCGACGCTGTCCGATCCGGTGCGCACCTGCATCGTACTCGCCTACCACGAGCGGCTGTCGCACCCCGAAATCACTGAGCTCACGGGACTGCCTGCAGGCACCGTGAAGTCACACATTCGTCGCGGCAGCCAGAAGCTGCGCGACGCGCTGGAAGCTTACGGAGGCGCGTCATGAGCGAAGAGCGCGACCCGACACTCGAGTCTCTGTTTGCCGCAGCCGAAGAGCCGCTGCAGGACGCGGCGTTTACGGAATCGGTCACCGACGAGATCACCGGGCGCCGGCGTCGACTCATCTTCAGCCGCTTCGGCGTGCTCGGCATGATCCTCGTGCTCGAGGTTCTGCTGCAGTCACCATTGCAACAGTCGCTGGGCGTCGCGGCCGACTGGCTCGGCCGCCCGCTGATCCCGCTTGAAGGCGAGTGGCTGTCGTTCGCGCTCTCGCCCGTGAACACGGCCGCCGGAATTCTCGGCGCCGTGCTGCTAGGCGTTCACCTGTTCCTGCGCAGCGTCCTCAAGTAGCGCCAATCAGATTCGGATCGGCAGGTCTCTGGCTCGTACCCCCGCCGCCGCATAGATCGCGTTACCAATCGCGGGCGGCACCGGAATCAGCGGCGGCTCACCAAGACCGGTCGGCGTCTCCGTACTCTCCATGAAGCGGATGTCGAGCTCGGGCGCATCGGCCATGCGCAGCGGCGTGTAGCTGTCGAGATTGCGATCGCGCACCTGCCCGTCGACGAACGCAGTGCCTTCGTGCAGCGCGAGGCTTACGCCCCAGAGTGCCGCGCCCTCGGCCTGCGCCAACGCACCGTCGGGGTGGACGACCGTGCCGCAGTCGATGCTCTGCCAGAGCTTCTTGACCGTGACCTCTTTCGAGTCCGGGTCCACCGCGACATGCGCCACACACGCAACCCAGGTCGGCATGTTGCGCTCCTGGCCGTGGCACACGGCGACACCCAGGCCCTCGTTATCGGGCAATTCGCGGCCCCAGCCGCTGCGCTCGCGTACATCTTCAAGCACCTTGGCCAACCGACTCGCACCACCCACGGAATTGGGTGACGTGCCCGCGTTCTTCCCTGCCGCATCGAGACGGGCCAAACGGAACGCGATGGGGTCTTCGCCAGCACGTTCGGCCAACTCGTCCATGAAGCTCTCCACGCCCCAGCCGACCCAGCCCGGGCCCACAGCGCGCAGCCAGCCGGGCAGGAAGGTTTTCTGCGCCAGCGGATTGTTGATGGCGCGCACGCGATGCGCGCGCAGCGTGTACCAGTGGTCGCCGCCCGAGATCGAGAACGTATCAAACTTGCCGTTGCCGTCCACGCCGGGCGCCAGGAAGCCGGGCGCCATGGACAGCGTCGGCCAGCCGGCCGCTGCGGCGTGCTCGATACCCGTCAGCGCACCGTCGGCGTCGAAGGACGCGTCGAATTGCTGCACCGAGGCCGATCGCACGCAGTCGAAACGACTGTCGTCGGGACGCTGGAACACGAGCTTCACAGGCTGGCCCAGTTCACGCGCGGCGAGTGCTGCGGGAATCATCTGGTCGCCAAACAGGCGCCGACCGAAACCACCGCCCAGGTAGTACTGGTGCAGGATGACGTCGGTCTCGGGCATCTCGAGCGCTTTGGCCAGGTACGGCAAGATCAGCGACTGCCACTGGTTGCCCGCATGGATGTGGCACTTGCCGTCTTTGAATTCGACGAGCGCGTTTTGAGGCTCCAGCGTGAAGTGCAGGGCCGTCGCCGTACGATAGGTGGCGTTGTGCGTGCTCGCGGCCTGAGCCCTCGCCCGGGCGACATCACCGTCGTCGACGACGAGCACACCCGTGCTGCCGTCGGCGGCGAGGCGCGCGCCTTCAGCCAGGATATCCGCCTCACTCACGCCCGCGGTCTCACCGGCCTCCCAGTCGACCTCGATGGCCGCCGCGGCATTCATCACCGCCGGAAAGCTCTCGCCGACGACGACCGCCCAGCCCTGGATGGTGTCGCTGGGATCGGTGATCACGACCGTCTTGAGGTAGCCGGGAATGTCTCGCGCCGCCGTATCGTCGATGTCGATGATACGGCTGCCGTAACGCGTCGGCGGGATCAGTGGCGTGGCGTACACCATGCCGGGCAATTCGACGTCGAGACCATAGACCGCCGCGCCGCGCGACTTCTCGGGGATGTCGAGCGCTGCCGTGTCCTTGCCAATAAAGCGACGCTCCGAAGCCGGCTTGATGGGCAGCGCGGCAAGCTCTTCGTCGGTGAAGCTTCGGGACACATCGCCGTTGCGCACGATCTCGGCAAACGTGATCGACTGATCACCTGCGGACACGGTGCTGTCGGCGACGGTGCAGTCTTCAGGCGTTACGCCCAACAGGCTCGCACCCGCGTCGCGCAAGACGGTGCGTCCCGCAGCGCCGGCCTGACAGAGCTGCACCCAGGTAGTGTGAACAGACCAGGAACCGCCCGTGACCATGTAGCCCCACTTCGGGTCGGTATCGACATGCTTGATGGAAATAGCGTCCCAGGCGGCGCCGAGCTCATCGGCGACCACACGCGCGAGTGCGGTGCCCACATGCTGGCCCATTTCGGCCTTGGCGATGTTGACGAGCACAGCGCCCGCGCCGTCGATCTCAAACCAGACGGCGGGTGAGAACGTGGCGCTCGCATCGCCGCCCGAGAACTCGAGCGCAGCCTGTTCCTGACTGCAACCGGGTAATACGGTGCCGAGGGTCATCACGAGGCCGGTATTCATAGTGCCGACGAGGAAGGTGCGGCGGCTGAGGTTTGGCAGGTTCTTTGCGACAGACATGGCTACATCTCCTCACTCGCGGCGCGGATCGCCTTCTTGATACGGGTGTAGGCCATGCACCGGCAGAGATTGCCGGTCATGTGCGTGGTGATCTCGTCGTCGGTCGGATTCGGGTTGTTGGCCAGCAGGTTCTCGGCCTGCATGATCTGGCCCGACTGACAGTAGCCGCATTGCGGGACCTGGCCATTGACCCAGGCCAGTTTGAGCGCCTTGCCAGGGGGGCTGTCGAGCCCCTCGATGGTGGTGATGGCTCTGCCGGCCGCAACACTTACCGGGACAGAGCAGGAGCGAATGGGTGTGCCTTCAAGGTGAACTGTGCAGGCACCACACTGGGCGATGCCACAGCCAAACTTGGTGCCCTTGAGCTTTAGCTCGTCACGAATCACCCATAACAGCGGTGTGTCGTCGGGACTCTCGGTTTGAACGGCCTTTCCGTTCAGGGTGAACTCGGTCATTGGCGCCTCCCCCCAGACTTGCTCATAACCTGAGCCTGAGTCTACTCCAGCGGAGACGGCTTTGCCGGAGGCCGACGGCTCGTCTAAATCGGGGGCAAGTCCGGGCGCGCCTCGTAATCGGCGCGCTGGCGTGCGATCTCGGCCTCGAGCGCATCAAATGCGGCTGCGAACTCCGCACCTTCGAGTGCGCTCTCAAAGACGGGCGCTCTGAAAACCCACCAGTTTTGCACGTTGCCAATGTCGATGGCCTTGCGCAGCGCAGCGGCGGCGGACGCATCGTCGTCTTGAGCCAAGGCGCCCATGACGCCCGAAAACTCAGCCACCGTGATCCGACCTGGCACAGAGGCCGCCGAACGCTGGACTGCGTTGTACATGTCCTCGGCCTTCTCGATCTCGCCAGCGTTCTCAAGCAACGCGGCGACGACCAGTGCCAGGGTGATTTCCTGCGGTCGAATCTCGGGTGTGGGCGATTCAAACAGCTCGGGACGGACGCCGGAGATCAGTGTGTGCGCCTTCTCCAGCTCATTTGCCAGAAAGTACGCCGACCCGTAGCCCACGCGCGGGCCATCGGGAAGGCTCTCAATGACCTCAAGTGGCAGCAAGAAATCCTCTAAGCGACCGCCTTGAATGCTGGCCGAAAGATCCGCGCTCGAGGTGCCCGGGGGGTACTGCGTCGGAAAATCCCGCCCCAGCGCTTCGGCACAGGTCACAGCGTCCTCGAGCTTGGCAAGCTCGGCGAGTAGCAAGCACTGCATGCTGCGCGAGTCGGGGCTCGTGGGCGCGAGGCGCACGGCCTCATCCACCCAGCGCAACGATTCGGCCAGCCTGCCCTGGACGTACATCAGGTTGCCGCGGGTGTTGTACAGGCCGGAGAAGTCAGGGTTCCGGCGAATGCCGTCAAGCAGCACCGCGTCCGCCTCATCCATCTGACCCAGTTCTGTCAGCAACCCGGATTCGGCAACCGCAAGAATCGCGGCCCCGGGGTCGATATCGCGCGCCTTCGACATCTGCACAAGCGCCTCGTCGAAGCGCCCCAGCTCGCGCAGCATGATGGAATACCAGTGCCGTGCTGTTGCGTAGTTGGGACTCTGCGCAATGGCCTGCAGGAAGTAGCCTTCTGCCGCCTCGAAATCATTCTGATCCTCACGCAGGTCCGCGAGTGCCGTCAGGACCTCGCCGGAATTCGGATTCAGGCTCAGCGCTTTATCAATGGCACGACGCCGTGGCTCGAACGACTCCGGCAGCGCAATATCATCGTACAAGGATCGAAGCGCGTGCACATCGGCAAGCCCGACCCAGGCCAGCGCATAGCTGGGGTCAAGTTCGACCGCACGCTCGAAATGCCCCAATGCCCGCGTGAGCGCCGGCGCTGTGCGCCGCGCCATTTCGGTCTTGCCCGTTCGGTACTCGATGTAGGCTTCGCGAATCGCCGTCTGCTGGCTGCCGATCGCGTTGCGGTCGCTGTCGCTGAGCGTGCCCTGCAGCGCGGACACCACTTCTTCGGTGATTTCGGTTTGCGTCGCGAACACGTTTTCAAGCGTCAGTTCGCGGTCCCAGCTCTCGGCCCAGATCGTCACATCGTTGCGCGCATCGCGCAGCTGCATGTTGATGCGCACGTTGTCACCTGCGCGCTGGAACGACCCGGTGAGCACGGCAGCCACACCCAGCTCGTCGGCGATCTCCTGCGGCGACTTCGTGGTGTCTCGGTAGGCCTCGGCCGTGCGCTGCGAAATCACCTTGTCCATCGTCGCGAGCTTGGCGAGCTGCGTGAGGATGTCATCGTGCATGCCATCGACGAAGAAGGCGTCATCAGCATCGGCGCTGCGATTCGTAAACGGTAGCACCGCCAGCGAGCGCTCGAGCGCGGCGGCTTGTGCCTTCGAATCGCCATTGAACTTGTCGACGACGAGCACACCGACAGCAACCGCCAACACGACGATAATCGCGAGCTGCACGTACTGCCCGCGCGTCGCGGGCCCGGGTGTCGCCTCGGCACGGTCTCGCTTGATCCCGTCGGGTGTGAGCTCGAAGGCCCAGGCAATGATCAGCGCGATGGGAAAACCAACAACGATCACGATCAGCAGCGTCGGGAACACCCAGCCAGGCACGTCGAGGTTCTCGAGCATGACGTCGGCGAGCTGAAGCGCAATCCAGGACGCCGCGAGGTACGCGATGCCCACGCGGTAGACCTTCCTGCGTTTGAGTTCCTGGAGCAGTGCCATGGCGTGGTCAGGATACCGTCTCAGGCTGACAATTACCTGAATGCTGTGGCCTTAGAGTTGGCTGGCAATCTCGGCGATGTGGGCGTCGGGGGCACCCAGGTTGCGCAGCGCGCGATCGAGCTCAACGACGTATTCGATGTTGCTGCCGCTTTCGCCGACGCAGCGCCGAACTTGCGTCACGATTTCGGCGAGCGGCGCGTCGCCCAGAAAGGCAGGATTGTCGGGGTGACCGACGTAGGTCACGCCGTCAACAGCGTCGCTGCCGAGATCCAGCGATACACGCAGGCGCGAGTAGCCGTTCTTCTCGCGGTAATCGAGATGCTCGAACACGTCGGGTGCGACGAGAAAGGCCCGGCCGATGCACTGCGCCTGTGCGTCTGCCACGAGCGTGGCTACGCGCCCTGGGTCTTCGGGTGTCCCGCGGTGGTCGTGCGAGCCCTGCCAGAGCCGTCGCACCCAACCCGTAAGCTGTGCGTCGCGCGCATCGAGGAACGGAAAGTCCTGGCGCCAGATCAGCGATCCGTAACCAAATACCCAGCTCGGCGCAGTCACGCTCATGCGGCCTCGGCGATGGGCGCGCCCGAGAGCTGTTCCACGTCTTCAAGGAAGACGCGGTGGAACACCGTCTCCATGCGGTCCTCGAGTAGTTCGAGAAACTCGTGCACGTCTTCCACACCACGAAACGTTGCGAGGCCCTTCTCGAGGAAAGACTGCAGGTCGCCAACCCCGGCCAGGCGTGCCGGGCCGCGCATCGACTTCAGCAAGGGCCCAATCATGGGCAGTGCCACGATGCGCTCGAGCGACATGCCCGCCTCGCGTGTCATACCGATAAGCGTCGTGAAGTCATCGAACATCGCGACCTCTCGGGTCGCAAGACAGTAGCGCCGTTCCGAGATGTGCTCGCCGTTGGCGATGGCCGGGGCCAGCCGTTGCGAGATCCCGAGATTGATCTCGAGAATGCGGGCGTTGAGTTCCATCGCTGTAGCCAGTGCCGCCAACGCACGGCCGGGCAACAGCCGGGTCATCACGGGCACGACCTTCTCGAGTTCACGGTCACGGTCGGCGATCCCGGGGCCGACCAGATCAGAGATCACGAAGTCGATTGCGGGGCCGTAGCCCGGACGCTCCCGCAGGTCGGCATAGAGGGGCAGGAAGTACTCAAGCTGCAGGTCCACGAAGTCACGGTAAGCGTCACGCCGTTCGGGCGTGTCGAGGTGCGCCCGGTGCAGCGTGTTGCTGGCCGCCACGAAGTCGCGCAACCGCTTTCGGCTTTGTGCGTGTGCCACTGGAAAAACTCCTGGCCCGAACGCCATCAAAGCGCTCTCGGGCATTCCTGGAAAAAATATGGGGTCCGCACGGGCGAATGCAATCATGCCGAGTGGCCGGCCGCATCGGCTACACTCGGTCCAACGCACACCTGACTGGGGGCCTCATGATTACGCCGACGTATCGCGCCGCTGCCTTGGCGCTTTGCTGGATTCTCGCGCAACCGGCGCTGGCCGGCGGCTTTGACCGCGAGCGCTACGAGCAATGGGTCACCATGCGCGTCGGCGACGGCGAGCCCGTTTACTGGTATTCGCACGGCACCATCCGCGCCTACCCGGGCGGCAAACTCATCGCCACCATCGAGGGCTATGACACAGCCAGGCTCGACGTCGACTCGACGACAGCGGACAAAGCCGTCCAGCTCTCGCGCAAGACCTACATCTATCGCGACGCCGAAACGGGCGAGATCATGCGTAACCCCGACGGCAGCACCGTCGCGCCCATCGCCTACCCCTACCAGCTCATCACTTACGAGCTCAAAGGCGACACGCTCGAGACCTGGGTCGAGCAAGGCAAAGGCGACAAGATGCGCCGCATCGGGCCCGGCGGCGATATGAAGGCGCAAGTGCTCGAAGCGGGCACGTTGTTTACCGCGCCGCTGTACCTAGACTTCGAGACGCCGCGAGGCCGCTACCAGACCTTCGAGAATTACGACTTTTTCGCACCCGGCGGCAACCCGCGGGATGGCTTCATCCTGTTCATCCGTTACGGCGACGCGCCGGCCTGGGCCGAGGGCACGGACAAGATCGTCATGCACATGACCACGGAGCGCTTTGAGTCACTCGACGCGGTCCCCGAGTCGTTCCGCGCCTGGGTGAGTGACAACGCGCCACTCTGGCTCCAGCCACCGGCCGACATGGATGAAATCGAGAACCTGCAGGCCGCCAGCGACGACTGATCGGCGCCACGCGCTACACTCGCCGCAGCAATCCGGGGGGTCAAGCCGATGCGTTGGCGGGGACGAAGAACAAGCAGCAACGTAGACGACCGACGCCGGCGCGTCGGTAAACGCGGCGTCGCGGCCGGCGGCGCGGGCGCCATCATCATGGCGCTCATCGCTGTATTCGTGCTCGGGCAAGACCCGGCCACGGTGCTGCAGCAGGTCGTCACGCAGTCGTCGACGGGCACGACACAGCAACGCACACCCTCCGCAGCCGAAGACGAGGTCGCGGAGATGTCGAAAGTGGTCCTGGCGACGACCGAAGATGTCTGGAATGCGTTGTTCCAGCAATCAGGGTCCCGTTACCCGCCGCCCACGCTGGTGTTGTTCACGGAATCCACGCCCACGGGCTGCGGCTTCGGTTCAGCCGCCACCGGGCCGTTCTACTGCCCTGCCGACCAGAAGCTCTACATCGACCTGAGTTTCCTGTCGCAGCTGCGGCGCATGGGCGCCGAGGGGGACTTTGCCCTCGCGTACGTGATTGCGCACGAAGTCGGCCACCACATCCAGACAATCACGGGCACGTCACGCCAGGTCCGTCAGGCGCAACGACGCGCGAACCAGACGCAGAAGAATGCGCTGCAGGTTCGCATGGAGTTGCAGGCCGACTGCTACGCCGGCGTCTGGGCGCATTACGCACGACGGGACATGAACCTGCTCGAACGCGGGGATCTTGAGGAAGGCTTGCGCGCGGCCGCCGCCGTCGGCGACGACACCTTGCAGCGCAACGCGGGGCGCCGCGTGCAGCCCGAGACGTTCACGCACGGCAGCTCACAGCAACGCATGGAGTGGTTTCAGCGCGGCGTGCAGACCGGTTCTGTCAACGCCTGCGATACCTTCGGCGGCTAGTCGGACACCACCCGGTAGCGCCCGACCTTGGGCACCGACACGAGCTCGCGAGCCTCGAAGGCACGCAGCAGCGCGTCTGCGAACGACAGCGCGAGCAGCTCGTTGGACGTCGCATCCGCAAACTGCGTGAACTGATCGCCACCCGCAGCGAGAATCTCGAGCGTGCCGACCGTATAGGTCTTGTCAGCATCCAACGGCGCACCGCCCACAAGAACCGAAATGAGTCGCGCGCCTGACGGCCTCGCCGGGTCGTATTTGATGTCGAGCCCCGAGATCTGCAGCAAGCCACGCTCAAGACTCAAACCCTGCTCGAGCACGCGCACCAGCACGTCCCCCGTGAGCTCGATGCGAGCCACGCGGTCCTGGAACGGGAAAGCGTCGAGCAAGTCGACGCGGCGCACAACGCCCTGCGGCAGATCACGACGCAGCGCGCCCGAGGGCATCAAACCGATCTGGGCATCCACAGCGTCGCGGACGATGTCTGCCAATACATTGCCCAGCGTCGACTCCGCGTCGTAACGCCGCGTCAACGGTGCGGCGGTTTGTCCGATGGATACGTAAAGGTCTGCGTGCTGTGATCGATACGCCTCCAGCCGCTCGCTGACGGCGGCGTCGGGTTCCAGCCGATCCGCATTCACCGCTTCAAGTCGACCGCCAACAAATCGCGTGCCCGACGACGCCACGTCAAACTCAAGCACGCCCACATGCTGCCCCTGACCGAAGGTCTGCATCACCACCGTGCCGTTGACGGGTTCAACGAGCGGCTCGCGAGTACCCGCATCCGTGTGCCCGGCCAGAACGACGTCGATGCCAGGTACGGCACGCGCCAAAGCAAGGTTGGCTTCGTTGCCGCGCTGCACCGTGTTGTCTGCCTCATCATTGGTTTGCATGGGCGCTGTCTGACCCTGGTGCGCCAATAGGACAACGAGATCGCACTCCGCGCGCAGTCTCTCAACGATGGGTGCAATGACCGCGGCGGGATCGCGGACTTCGAGGCCTGCGATGTGCGCGGGAATGAGCGCCGTGCCGGCGTCCTGGCCCATGACGCCGATGACGCCCACACGAACGCCATCGCGCTCGATGATCGCCCAGGGCTGCGCAAACGGGTGCTCAGTACCCCGGTAGAACAGGTTGGCGCCCAGGACGGGAAACGCGACGCGGTTCTTCTGGTCCGCCAGTACTTCCCAGCCGTATTCAAACTCGTGGTTGCCGATGACCATGGCGTCATAGTCCATGAGCGCCATGAGGTCGAACGAAACCGCGCCCTGCGTACGTTGCGCCAATGTGCCCGTAAAGATGTCGCCGGCATCGAACAGGAAAAAGGTCTCGGAGGTCTCGCGCAGCGTATTGACGAGTGTTGCGAGTTCGGCGATTCCGCCGATGCGCCTGATGTCGTCACGCCACCATGCCTCGACGGGGTCATAAGCGCTCTCAAAGTCGTTCGTGAACGCGATCGTCACGCGCTGTTCATCACCCAGCGCAAACGCCGGCAGCAGTGCGAAAACCGCCGCCGTGACCGCGAGAATCCAGACGCGCATACGCAACCTAGCGCACGGGCCGCGCGTGTGCGGCGCCGCGGAAGATCGCGTTCATGAGGATCACGTTAAGCCCGTCGAGGTAAGCACGCACAGTCGGGTCCTGCGTGAAGGCCACGACGTAGCCGTCACCGTGATCCTGCACAACGACGAACGGCTTGTAGGCGTACTGCAGTCGATTTTCTTCCCAGAGAAAGCCGCTTGCGAGCACCTCGTCGGCGGGCGCGAATCGCGCCACGTTGACCCCCTCATCGAGCCGCATGGGCGTGTAGACGTCGGAGCCACGTACGAGCACGTTGAGCGTTTCGGCCACTCCGGCACCCAACCAGTGGTCGCCATCCACCACAGCGCGCAGCAGCACCCCGCCGACGCTGTCGAGGCTGTCCTCGTCGGGCGTCGTGCGCGTCTTGTAATCCTCGTCGCTCTCGATGATCGTGCCGGCCACCGTCGTTTCGGGATCATCTTCGTCTTCCTCGGGCACCGACTCCGTCACCGCCTCGTCGACGACGCGGTCCTCACGCCGAATCGCAACAAGGTCCACTTCGGGATCGGCGACCCAGCGCGTGGCGTCACCCAGCGTGATCAGCACCCCACCGCGATCCACCCAGTCGGTAATGTGGTCGGCGTCGAGCGCGCTGCCGTAGCCGCTGCGCGACTCGGGCAGGATCAACACCTGGTAGCGGCGAAGATCGGCGCCATCAAGGTCACTCGTGCGGATCGCCGTTACGGGGTAGTCGAACTGACGCTCGATGACGAAGCGCGTGTTGCCCGCGCTGTACTGGCTTGTGGGTTCATCCCAGGCAATGGCCACGCGCGGCGCGTTCATGCGAACCACGTTGTTGCTGCCGAAGTTCGGACCCGCAGTCACCCAGGTCGAGGCCACGCCGACAACCTCGGCGCCGGTCGTGGTGGCCAGCGCGCTGAGCGTGCCACGCAGCGTATCCGGGTTATCGGGCGCATCGAAAATCAATGTGCCTGCGGGGTACTCGCGCCCCGCATGCGTGAACGCCTTGTCCGAACTCTTGACCGCCAGGCCTGCGCGGTGCGCGTTGCCGAGCAGGCGTGCCGCCGAACGCTGGCCCCACGGAACCAGGTAGGCCACAGCATCGGACGGCCCCGAAACACGCGCCGGCTGCACCAGCTCGGGCCCCGCGGCCGTGAAGCTGCCCGACGGCGCGCGGTTACAGGCGTCGACCGTCACATTCATCATGAGTGGTAGCGACCACGCGGTGACGTCGTAAATCTGATCGCGCAGGCCTTTGGCACGGCGACGCTGCTGCTCCTCGACAAAATCCTCGGGCAGCGGGACGTCGGGGTCGAGCAACGTGCGGATCAGCCGCTTGGCCGGCTGCGCCAGGTCGATGGCGTAGCTACCCGCGGCATAGCGGTTGCCACACGCCGAGAACGCGCCGTCGGCGCGCTGCACATCGACACCCTGTCCCGCGAGCAGGCCCGCGAGCTTATCCGCACCCGCCTGGTCAGCCTGGGTTGGAATCAGGTAGCTGCGCGGCCCACCGCGGCGGCCTTCCTCGATGGCTGTCACCTGGTAGTCGTAGAAATCCTCGAGCAACTTCTTGGCGTTCACGGCCGTGGTTTCGGCCGTGCCGATCGAGGTCACAAACTGATTGCGTACGGTCTCGACGTAGGTCATCTCAACACCATCATACTTCCGGAACACGAGCCCGCGCGCCGACGCCTGCTCGTAAGTCATCGCCACGCTGCCGAAATAGGATGGCCAGCTCGCGCCGTAGCCCGGGTAGAACGCGTCGTAGACCTCGCGCGTGAAGTAATCGATGCCGAACTGGTCGAACCACTTGGCATTTGTCCGCCCGAACAACTCGAGGTTGGCGCGCTGGTCGGCCGCAAGGTGCGGGTTGTAGGGCTCAGCCTCTGGCGCGAAGTAGTAGGTCAGGTCAGAGCCCATCTCGTGCGAGTCGACAAACGCGACAGGGTAGAACTCCGCGATCGCCTTGGTGCGACCTTGGGTCTCGGGCTGCGTCTGTACAAACCAGTCGCGGTTCATGTCGAACAGGTAGTGGTTGGTTCGCCCACTGGGCCAGGGCTCATTGTGCTCGGCCGAGATGCGGTCGCTGTCGGGCACCAAGCCGCGCGCCATATTGAACCGCAGGATGAATCGGTCGCGGCCATCAGGGTTCTGCAGCGGATCGATGACGACGACGGTGTCGTTCATGATTGCCGGCACGCGCGGGTCGTTGGTCGCGGCCAGCAGGTGGTAGGCCGTGTAGAGCGCTGAATCCGGCGTAGAGATCTCGTTGCCGTGCACGGCGTAGGAGAGCCAGGTCACGGGCTTCTGGCTCTCGATGATGCGCGCTGCCTCGGCGGCCGAGGTCTTGCGCGGATCGCGCAAGGCCTGCATGCCCGCTTTGATGGCATCGAGTTGCGACAGGTTGTCGGCAGCGGTCACCACCGCATAAAAGAGCTCACGGCCTTCCCAGGACTGGGCATAAGGCACGACCTTGATGCGCTCGGGCGCTGCCGCGGCCAGCGCATCGAAATAGCGTCGGGTGTCTGCGTGGGTGGTGATGCGCTCGCCCGGTGCATATCCGAGCACGGATTCGACGGTCGGAATGGCGGTGTCGTAGATGGCGCCGGGCCAAAGCTCAATGTCATCGGCGACGGCGGTTGGGGTGGCGAGCGCACACAGCGCGGCAAGCAGCATCAATCGCATAAGCAGGGTTCCTGGCCGGGTTGATGGGGGCAGCCGCGCAGCGGCCGACGCCGCAATCTAGCAGTATCCGCGCGCCCCGGGCCAGCCGCGCACCCGATTTGACCCACTTTTCCGCTCCCTTGCGCCTTACAGGACAAGCGCGCCGATTTTTTCGGCCGCAGCCACTGAACACTGGGAGAGGGATCAATGACGATAACGACACTCGCCGCCTGGCTACGCGCGGCACTTTTTGCACTTTGCCTCGGGCTCGTGGCCTGTGGCGGCGGCGGCAGCGACGGCCCGCCGCCCGTAGACACCGACGGCGACGGCACGCCGGACATCTCCGATACCGATGACGACAACGATGGTGTTGCGGACACAGCTGATGCGTTCCCGCTCGATCCCAGCGAATCTGCCGACTTCGACGGCGATGGCACGGGCGACAACGCCGACCCCGATGACGACAACGACGGCACGGACGATGTCAATGACGCCTTTCCGTTCGACCCCAGTGAGACCGCGGACTCGGACAGTGACGGCACGGGCGACAACGCCGACGCGTTCCCCACCGACCCCAACGAGACGGCCGATTTTGACGGCGACGGTATTGGCGACAACGCCGACCCCGACGACGACAACGACGGCACCGACGACGTCAATGACGCGTTCCCCAACGACCCCGCGGAGACCCTGGACACGGACGGCGACGGCATTGGCAATAACGCGGACACCGATGACGACGGCGACACAGTCGATGACGTCAACGACGCCTTCCCGCTGGACCCGACCGAGACAGTTGATTCGGACGCCGACGGCATCGGCAACAACGCCGACCCCGACGACGACAACGACGGCGTCGCCGACGCGAGCGATGACTTCCCGCTGAACCCCGCGCGAACCAAGCCCATCGAGGCACTGTTCCCCGTGGTCAACGGCGAGTTCGTCCTTCCCAATACGCCCGCGGCCATGCAGATGGACTGGATCATCGACCAGTTCGCCGCGTCATCGACGTCGCTGCAGGACATTAACGACCGTTTCGACCCTGCCGCACTTGCCGCGATCTCGGACACGCAATGGCAGGCGTTCATCGACTCGCTGCGCGGCGTGATCCCGAACGGCACGATCCAGGACATCATCACGATGACGCCAACGAGCATCCGCGTGCTCGTGGGTGACGCCAACGTACCGGGCTCGGGACAGTTCATCACGCTGACGACGACCTACAACACAGGCCTGATCCTCTCGTTCGGGTCCTCGAACTTCCCGCTCAACGGCTCCTCGACGGGTGCTGCCGACGCGAACCTCACCTTCGCGACGGCCAGTGACAAGCTCGAGACCATTGCTGAGGACGTCGGCGTGCTCATCGCCGAGATCGACGACAATAACCAGTGCACACCGATCTTCGGGCGCAACGCCGACACCGCACTGGCCACAGCCTCGATCTTCAAGGTCTGGACCATGGGCGCGGTGGCGCAGGCCATCGAGGACGGCCTCATCACGCCGGACCAGCTTGTGACGCTCGAAGCCGACAAAGAAGTGCTGGGCGGTTCGATCAACGAGGAACCCATGGGCACGCAGATCTCTGTTCGGGATCTCGCCGCGCTCATGCTGGGCATCAGTGACAACACGGCCACGGAACACCTGTTCCGGCTCGTGGGGCGCGACGCCAATGAGGCCATCCTGACGCAGTTCAACTACGCCAACCCTGACCTCATGCTGCCCTTCCTCTCGATGAGCGAGGCCTTCCACCTCTACTTCACGGTACCGCTGCAGGACGCACTCGACTACCTCGTCGCGAGCGAACAGGCGCAACGTGACTACGTTGACAACGTACTCGAGCCACTGGGCCCTGTTACAAGCTTCCCGACGGCCAACCTCGAAGTGCTCGTGAAGGGCACCTGGCAGGGCAGCCCAACCGACGTGTGCAACGCCATCGCCGGCCTGCGCCAGTTCAACGATCTGAGCGAAGGCTTTGCGGTCACGGACCAGGCTTACGGTGCCGAGACGGCTGTTGTGAACCTGCGCAACAAGTGGGAGCGCGTCTGGTTCAAGGGCGGCGGGCTTAGCGACAACGGCGGCTTCCGTGTGCTGACCTACGGCTGGTTGCTTGAGACCGACAGCCGCGGTGCCTTCGTGGTCGTCGCCATGGGCAACAACGACTCAGGTGGCAGTGCACGCATCAGCCAGGGCGACTTCGCCTCGGTGGCGTCACGGCTCGTCGACATCGTTAATGAAACCAACTGATGACGAGGACCGGCCGGCGACCCCGGGTCGCCGGCCGGATATAAACAATAGCGAGCAGTAAAAGATGGGAGAAAAGGAGCGCCAGCAAGAGCAGCCCGCGCAGAAACGGGCACGCACGATAATCGAGCTCTGCGACTCGGCCATCACGCTCGAGCCCGAGCTGCGCGAGTGGTTCCTGAGCCGCGCCTGCGGCGACGATCATGAGCTGCGCAACGACGTGCGCGCGCTGCTCGAAGCCATTGACGAGTCCTGCGGCTTTCTATCGACGCTAGGCCCGCACGGCAAACGCTAGTCGCAGTTGGCGAGCAGCTCGCGCACGTAGTCGGGCTGCCCCGCATCAAACTCCGATACCCCGAAGCGCGTCTCGATATCCGCCCAGACATCAAGCGTGCGCCGGTACCAGGTGCAGGCCTGCTGCGGCTCACCCGCGTAGTGGTAGATGTCACCCGTCATGTGATGGGAGACCGCCAGCGAGCGCTGTGCACCTGGCGTGTCGGGCTCGGCCCGCGCCTGTGACGTGAACCAGTCGTCGACCTCGAGCATGAGGGCAATCGCAGGCTCACTGTCGCCCATGCGCACGAGCGCCATCGCGCGCGATCCTTTGAGAATCGCGAGCCGCCGCGCTGTCGAGGTATCGGCCGGATCCCGGGCCACGGCGACGCTCACGATGTCGATAGCTACGGCGTAGTCGTCAGCCGCAAACTCAGGTCGCTCCGTATCGATGTAGGTGTTGCCGCGTGACCAGCGCGCGACACCGAGCGCCGCCGAGATCACGCTGTCTTCACCGCCCGCCTTCAGCGCCTGTTCGTAACGCGCGATGGACGTGCCGTAGGCCTCGAGTGCGCCGTCGAAGTCCTCGCTGAAATAGCGCGCCTCACCCATGAGCTGCAGCGCGTCGCCTTCAATCTTCAGGATTGCTGCCGTGTCGCCCCACTGCTTGCGCGCAGCAACCGATTGCTCCATCACCGCCGCTACGGCTTGCTGCGTGCCGGCGTAGTCCTGCTGCCACTTGTAAGTCTCGGCATCGCGCTCGCCGGCAAGCAGGCGCGATTCGGCGAGTGCCAGGCTGTCCCCGCCACGGTCAGCGGCCGTATCGAAAGCGGCAAACGCATCGGTCAGAAACCCGCGCGCCGCCTCGGGATCATTGTCGACGGTGATCAGGCTCGCACCGCGATCCGAAAGCAGTTGCCCCCTGACGAGCCACACGGCCGCATCAGCCTCGGGCGCCGCAGCTAGTGATTCCAGAATGTCGGCCGCACGCGTCCAGGCCTCGAGCGCGCGCTCCCGATCCTCGGTACCACCGACAGCCTGGCGATTGAGGATCGCGTACAGCCGCGCGTAACCGCGGGCCGCATCGAGCCGCACGGCCGGATCCGCGCTCTCGTCCGCCAGTGACTCAAGGTACTGCTGCGCCGTGCCCGCGAGGCGTTGCCGCGCTGTGGTCGTACCCGGCACGCGCTCGAGGTCGTCGAACACATCGAACATCATGGTCCGAGCGATCTCGCGCACCTGGTTGAACTGGCGCGCAGCATCGCGGCGGGCCGATTCCGCATTGAGGTAGGACCAGCCCGTTGCGGCAAGCCCCACGGTCAGCGACAGGAACAGCGCCAGCGAGAACCCAACGGCGAGCTTGTGCCGCGAGACAAAACGCCGCGCGCGGTAGGCCAGCGACGAGGCCCTGGCTTCCACAGGCTGGCCTTCGAGAAATCGACCCAGATCGGCGCTGAACGCTGAGACTGACGGGTAACGATCCGCGGGGCGCTGCGCGAGTGCCTTCATGAGAATGTTGTCGAGATCACCAGCCAGTGCGCGCCGCAGGCGCTCGGGTGTCGTGGCCCGAGCTTGCGCGATCGCGTCGAGTTTCGATCGCGCGTCATCGAGTCCGAGGCGGCGACTGGGCAGCGGGATGGCGAGCCGCGCCACCGTCTCGGCCATGCGCCCCTGGCTCGAACGTTCGACCTGGTAAGGCCTGACGCCGGCGAGCACCTGATAGGCGAGCACACCCAGCGAGTAGACATCGCTCACGGTGGTCACGGCATCGTCGAGCAACTGCTCGGGGCTCGCGTAGTCGGGCGTCATGGCGGGCGCACCGAAGAGGGTCGTATTGCCGTCGCCGGGATCGTCCTCGGCGCGCATGAGCCGCGCGATGCCAAAGTCGAGCAGCTTCGGGATCCCATCGTCGGTCACGATGACGTTCGACGGCTTGATGTCGCGGTGTACGACGAGATTCTGGTGGGCCGCATGCACGGCCAGCGCGACCTTCTGCAGCATTTCGATGCGCCCCGGCAGGTCGACGCGCGCCGCGTCGAGCGCTGCGTCGATAGGCTGCCCGTCGATGTACTCCATGACGAGGTAAGGCACGCCGTCATCGGTGCCGCCATCGATGAGGCCCGCGATGTAGGGATGATTGAGGCCCGCAAGGATCTGCCGCTCGGCATTGAAACGCTCGAGCAGCGTCTTCGAGAGAAACCGCGTGCGCACGACCTTGACGGCCACGCGCTGTGTGAACTCGTCGGTCTCGCGTTCGCCGAGGTAGACGGCACCCATGCCGCCTTCGCCCAGCAACTCGACCAGCCGGCAGCCGCCCAGGGTCCGCCCCACGAGCTGCTCGGCCGTAAAGCTGTCGGCCACGGTTTCGCCCAATGCGGCATCAGCCGAGGTGATCGCACCCAGCACCGAGTTCACGGCAGCCCTGAGTTCGGCGTCGTCACCGCAAGCCTCGTCGATGAGTGCCGCGCGCGCCGACTCGGGCGCGTCGAGCACACGCTCGCAGATATCGAGTGCATCGCGGGTGCGACGATTATCCGTCGTCACTGCCGCCCCCCTGCATTTGTTGGTAGAGCCAGCCGCGCGCCACGCGCCAGCTGCGCTTCACGGCAGTCGCCGAAGTATCGAGCACCTCAGCCGTTTCTTCGATCGTCAGTCCGCCAAAGAACCGCAACTCAACGAGCAATGCGCGGTCGGGGTCAGCTTCGGCCAAACGCTCGAGCGCCTCGTTGAGCGCCAGAATCTCGGTGGCCTGGTCGGGTGCGCCATCGACACCCGCTAGCGTGACCTGAATGCCGCCATCGCGTTTGCGAGCATTGCGGCGTCGCGCCGCATCGACGAGGTACTCGCGCATCACACGCGCGGCCATGGCCAGGAAGTGTGAGCGCCCTTGCCATTCGATGCGGTCGATGCCGATGAGCCGCATGTAGGCTTCGTGAACCAAAGCCGTGGGTTGCAGGTCGACGTTGGCCCGCTCGTCCGCCAGATACCGCCGAGCGATACCGCCAAGCTCACCGTAGATGCGCTCGATAATGGCTTCGCGCGCTGCGGCGTCGCCGCTGTTCCAGCGCTGGAGCAGCTCGGTGACTTCGGACACGGACTCTCCCGTTGTTATCGGTTCTTGTCGGGCCCGCCCAGTTTAGCCGAGGGCCGTCTGGCGGCTTCCAAACGGCGCGAATACGCGAATTGCGTTGCAGATCAACGCATCCCACCGATGGCATACTGCGGTTTATGAACGACGACATGAAGCACAAGCCCGACAGCAAAGCCGTCTCGGTCCGCCCCGGCGACCTCGACAGCCAGGGCGAGCTCGTATGCCGTCACTACGACCACGCGGCCGTCGCCCTGCCTGAAACCTACGCCCACGGCAACGGTACGGTCGGCTTCCTGCAGGACTGGTACGCCAGCACGCCGCGCGGTGTTGTGGTCAAGCAGCAGCGCCAGGTCCTGGCCGAGTTTTTCACCTCGATGCTCGTGCTCTCGGCGGAGTTCAAGTACAAGCCCGCCGTCGGCGCCGTGAACTACCTCTACTACGTCGACAGCACCTGGTCGCTGTCGCTGATCGCGCCCGAGCAGTGGTCTGATATCCGACGCGAAGGCTTCGCGGGCACCTGCGTCTTGCAGCGTGACCGAACCTGGACCATCACACCCTCGGAACAGCTCGCGAAAGACACCGATGTTGCCGACGCCGTAGCGCGGTTTTACGACGGCTTCCGTGCCGCGATGGACACGGACGGCACGCTCGAGGACGTGCTGCCGTTCTACGCGGGCAAGCTGTCTTACTACCGTCGCCTCAACGCCAACGCACTCAGCCGCTCGCTGCGCGCCACGGTCACGATTGGTGGCCAGCGCGCCATCACGAACCGCGAGTGGCTGCTCACGCTGCCGCGCTCAGGCCGGCGACTGCTCGCGGCCAGCGACGCGGCGTGATCACGAGACTCGCGGCCTGCGGTATTGCCGCTGCGGTCGCGGTGCTTGGGGCCTGCCAGCCGGGCAACGACACACCCGATATCAGTGACCCACCCGCCGCTGCGGGAAGCGGTATGCCCCACCTGGCGCCTGGCCCAGACGGCAGTGCGGTACTGAGCTGGCTCGAGCCTGACGGCGGCGGCCACCGGCTTCGCTTTGCCAGGTTGGTCGACGATCAATGGCGCGAGGCGACGACGGTCGCTCGCGGCGCGGACTGGTTCGTGAACTGGGCCGACTTTCCATCCGTCGAACCGATCGCCGGCAATCGCTGGGCGGCCCACTGGCTCGTCAAACGCCCCGGCGGCACCTACGCTTACGACGTGGCCATTGCGCTGTCAGAAGACCGTGGCGCGACTTGGTCTCCGGCGCTCACGCCGCACACGGACGGCACCGCAACCGAGCACGGCTTCGTGAGCCTCTACCCCGATGGCGATACCGTCGGCGCACTCTGGCTCGACGGTCGTGAGATGACGGGGCACGGCGGGCACGCCGATCATGGCGAAGGGGCGATGACGCTTCGCAGCGTCCGCATCGACGAGGGCAACGCCCTGCAAGACGGCGGCGTCGTGGACGCGCGCGTCTGTGACTGCTGCCAAACCGATGTTGCCGTCAGCGCCGCGGGCCTCATCGCTGTCTATCGAAACCGCACCGAAGACGAAGTGCGCGACACCTACATCGCACGCCAGGTCGATGGGCAGTGGCTGCCGGGTGTGGCGGTGGCGGACGACAACTGGACCATCGACGGTTGCCCCGTGAACGGCCCGGCCGTGGCGACACGCGGTGAAGCGGTCGCCGTCGCCTGGTACACCCAAGGCGATGATCGCGCCCGCGTGCAGGTCGCGCTCTCACGCGACGCCGGTGCGTCCTTCGCAGCGCCCGTCGTCATCGACGCCAACGACCCCGTGGGGCGCGTTGATGTCGCCTGGCTTGAAGATGGCAGCACCGTGACGAGCTGGATCGCCCGCGGAGAACGTGGTGTCGGCACCGTCATGGCGCGTGCGCTGCGTCCGAACGGCACACTCGCAGACGCGCATGCGATTGCCGGAACGGATGTGGCTCGCCGATCCGGGTTCCCGCAGATGTTGCACTACGGGACCGGCCTGCTGTTCGCGTGGACCGACCTGGCGGATGACACGCAGCGCGTGCGGGCGACCTGGGTCGACGGCGACGCGTTGCGCTAGCGCAGTACCTCGGCGTACTCGGACACGAGGAACCCGGTAAACGCGACCGCGCCCTCATAGCGATTGAGGTGAGTCGTATCGCTGAACATGCTGTTGCTCACGCCTTCGACCACCTGGAAGTCGCGCACCGGTAACCCGGTTGCTTCGCTGATCCGCGCCACGGCCGCAGCCTGCCGCTCGAGCGCCTCGGGCGGGTTCTGAATCCAGTCCGTGTTCTTGGGCAGCATCACGACTTCGACATGGTCGGAGACTTCCTTGAAGTTCTCGACGATGCGGATGAAGGCTTCAACGAGGTCGTCATCGAAGTTGAGTGCCTCAATATCCGCCGTGCGAATCCGCGACTGGCGATCCGCTTCCATGCGGTTGTCCTGCGAAATCAGTTCGTAGTACTCGTAGATCATCTCTAGCGTCTTTTCGGAACGCTCTGTTTTGATGGTGCCGCCGCCACGCCACGGGTAGTACCAGTCAGACCCGTCGTAATCCGGGTAATCCTTATCGAACACCTCGTTCAGGTACTCGCCGATCTCACCAAGGCGCTCGCGGTCTTCGTCACTCATCTGCGGCCGCTGGCGGTCGTCGGGCGGCTGGAACGGCTCGGCCCACATAAACGTCGTGATCATCTCGGCCGAGATGCCATCACGCAGGTAGCGGATCAGCCCCATGCGAATGCCGCTGGTCGGATCGTCGACCGTCTTCTCCCAGAGCTCGCCGCCGCTCGCGAGCATGGCGATGTAGGACTCCTCAAGCGCGGTGGCGCCGTTGCGCCGCGTCACGGTCGTCTGGAAGGGATTGAACTCGATGACCACGAGCTTGAGGCGGCGGTCGCGCGCCTTGAGTTCGTCGACGACACGCCGCGACAGGTAGTCCTGGAACAATGGGTTGAGGCCGCCGAAGCCAAAATTGAACGAGGTGACGTCGATGCCCTGCTCGGCCAATGCGCCGTCGAACTCGCGCGGTGAAAAGCCTGCGCGCACCATCGAGGACCCGAACACCATGACAAGATCGTTGGGTTCCTCGGCGATCTGCGGCAGCGCGCGCTGCGCCTGCATCACGCGCCCGAGCAGCGACTCGGAGCCGACCCCCAGGGTCAGCGCGAACAGACGGACGCCCCCGAGTGCGAGGCCCATGCCGATGAGCACCGTGAACAGGACCCGGGCGAAGGCCCCGCGGCCGCTGCCGGTTTGCTCAGAACTGGAAGTAGATGAACTCATTACTCGGTTCCCCGATCATCAGGCAGAGGCCCTGGATCAGCACCAGGACGGGCCAGAACAACCACCATTTTTGCTCGAAGCTCTCGCCCTTGGCGATGACGAACCAGTCGAGCAGGTGCAGGAGGACCACGGTCAGCGCCGTGGCGATGAAGATACGCATGGCCACAGGCCCGGCCTCGGGCAAGCCACCGAAAGTGTGCATGTTGGCGATGATGTCGAACGCCGAGCCGATGTCGTGCGCGCGGAACAGCACCCAGCCGATGAGCACGAGATAGAACGTGATGGCCCAGGTGACCACGCGACGCAGCTTCGACTGGGATTTCACGAAAGCACTGAAAGCGCTCAGCCCCGACAGGAGGTGGGTACCCATGATGATCAACGCGTGGAAGGCGCCCCAAGCGACAAAGGTCCAGGCCGCGCCGTGCCAGAGCCCGCCCAGCAGCATCGTGATCGTGACATTGCGGTAGCGCTGATTGCGCCCGCCCAGTGAGATGTAGAGGTAGTCGCGAAGCCAGGTCGACAACGAAATATGCCAGCGGCGCCAGAAGTCGACGGGTGAGACGGCGAAGTACGGCAGCCGGAAATTGGGCGGAATCTTGAAGCCGATGAGCAATGCGAGCCCGATGGCCATGTCCGTGTAGCCCGCGAAGTCACCGTAAATCTGCCCCGCAAAGGCCAGCACGCCCGTCCATGCCTCGAGCAGGCTCACGGGACCACCTGCTTCGAACAGCACGCCGGCCGGTATCGCCAGCAAGTCGGCAGCGGTTTTTTTCACGAGCCCCGAAGTGATGAGCAGGAAACCGTGCCGTGCGTCGACCCAGTTCGGGACGGGCAGCGTGTGGAACTGCGGCAGAATCTGGCGCGCGCGCAGAATCGGGCCCGCGACGAGTTGCGGGAAGAACGCGAGCGCCGTTGTGAAGTAGATGAGCCCGCGCTTGGGCTGCATATCGCCCCGGTACACGTCGATCGTGTAGCTCAGGCTCTGGAAGGTGTAGAACGAGATGCCGACCGGCAGCACCCAGGACAGCGTCGGCAGCCCCGCCTCGACGCCGAACACGCCCAGGAAATCCGAGACGGAGGCCAGGACGAAGTCCGCGTACTTGAACAGCCCGAGGATGCCCAGATTGACGACAACCGACAGCGTCAGAAACAGGCGTTTTCGTTGCTGCGTCTGCGCATTGCCGATGGCAATCGCCAAGTAGTAGTCGACGATCGAGCTGCCGACCAGCAACGGGATGAAGCGCCAGTTCCAGGCCCCGTAGAAGACGAGGCTTGCCGTGAGCAGAAAAGCGACCCGCGGCAGCTTGCGCACAAACACGAGCCCGTAGAAAAACAGGAACGCGACGAAAAACAGGAAAAAGATCGGTGTGTTGAAAAGCACCTGGCCGCGTCCCCCACGGGTCTTGTTGTTTTCATTGACCCCGGGTGCTGTGCGCACGCGGCATCGTCATCGTTTTGATGCAGCAACCCGGCAAAAGGTTGCGTCCCCGGGAGTCTTGTACAGCGCGACAGGGCGTTTAGGCAATCGTCTCCGCGAGCCACTGCGCCAGCAGATCAGGCACCGGCGCGGCAAATGGGGTGCCCAAGGCCTCGTATCTCAAGACATCATTGTTTTTGTCCACCTGGAACAGGTGGTTGTAATCCGGCAGCAGATGGATCGTCGATGGGACGTCAATACCGTCGGCCAGTGCGCGACGCAGCGCGGTCTCGTTGGCCGCTGCGGCCACCTGCACATCGCGACCGCCGAACGCTGCGAACACGGGGCATTGCAACTGCGACAGGTGTTTCGCCGGTTGCACGTCGATGAGATAGCGCCACTCCCACTCCATCAAGTCGTCGACGGCAGCTTCGGTCTGCGCGCGTGTTTCAGCGTCGAGAGTCACTAGGTTTTGACCATCGAGCCACAACGACAACAAGACCCGCCTCAAGTTGGCGAGCCGGTACTCGGCGTCGGCGCCCGCATTGATATCGGCTTGCGCGGCCGACAGGGCATCAAACGCCGTCCGCTTGAACTGCAGCAAAGACTCAGTGACGACCTCGGGTAGACCTTCGGCCCGACAGACATCGAGGTGCTGTTGCAGCAAGCCCTCACGCCCCGGGTGTGGCCATCCCCGCAAACAATGCGACACCAGCCACGCGATCCGGGTGCTTCGCGGCGACGGCAGCCGCGATCAGGGTGCCCTGGCTGTGCCCGGCGAGGAACAGGGGTAGCGCACCGTAAGTGGTTTCCAGTCCAGTCAGCGCTGCAAGCACATCGCGACCCAACTGGTCCGCATTGGCTGCGAGGTAGTCGCCGCCGGACGCATCGACACCCCGGTCGTCCCAGCGCAGTACGAGCCAACCCCGCACGGCGAGCTCAGAGGCCAGTACTGCGAACGGCTTGTGGCCACCGAAGGTCTCATCGCGGTCCTGTGGCCCCGAACCTGACAACAGGAGCACGGCGCCCGCCGGCAGTTGCGTGTCGGGGCGGGTCACAGTGCCGGCCAGCGTGGTGCCTTCGGAAACGAACGAGAATGGCTCTGCGACCTGTGTCATGACGCGCGAAGCCGTTGGGGTGACTAGGGTGCCGCAGTTGTGCGGCTCTCTCGGTACTCAGTGAGCCGCGCGCGCAACCAATCGCCCGATGCGACCGGTGGCGAAGCCGGGCAGACCATTTGGTAGGCCTTGCGGCTCATCGAGCTCTTGCTGGCAAGCCGATCAATGAAGTTCTCGGCCGTCGTTGCGTACTTGCGGTCCCGGCGGTACTTAAGGCGCAGATGCGCCTCAGCGGCCTCAGCATCGTGTTCCTTGCCGTTGCGCACAAACGTACACCTGCTCTCACCCACGGCCGAAATGAGGTGCTCGATCTCAGCGGCCGTGTCGGGCGCTTCGGCGGTCGCGACGACCGACCACAGCACCGCACACGTGATCCAGACTAGCTTGCGGAAAGCCACACGCGCATCGGATTGTGGTCGGACGCTCGCGTGTCGATCGCGGTGGCATCGATGACATCGAGCCCGCGTACATAGACGTGATCGAGCGGATTACCGAGGACCCGCTTGCGAACGTCGTTGCGGAACGGCACGGCTTCGAGGTCGTGCGCGTCGACAAGTGCGCGCACACGGTCGAGGCGCGCCCGGCGCCAGGTGTTGAAGTCACCCGTAAGGATCACGGGGCCTTCGTGCTGCGCCACGACCGTACGCACCTGTTCGAGCTGGCGGTCGAACGCGGCGAGCCCCAGCGAGAAGTTCACGACGTGGACGTTGACGACGAGCAGCGTCGCCGCGCGATCGGTGAGTGCGTACTCGGTAGCCAGAGTGGCCTTGGGCGAGCGGAGCCAGGGCTCGCGCGCCTGCATGTTGCATTGTACGAGGTGCGCCGCATCGCTCAGGGTCATGACCCCCGTCGGTGTGCGGCGCGACATCCAGCCTGGTGCAAAGGCGTGGTAGAGGTCCGATTCGAGGTCGCGCCAACCCGTGTTAGCCAGCGGCGCCTCCTGCAGGGTCACGAGGTCAGCGCCCGCGGTCAGCGCATCCAGTTGGTCCCGCCAGTCACTGCGGCTGCCCTTCTTGATATTCCAGTTCACCAGCGCGATGCGGTCTGGGTCGAGCGCCGCATCATGGGCTTCGGGTGCTTCCGCCCAGCCCGTGCGGCAAGCGCTGGAGGCGTTGGCCATAAGCGCCGTCGGGGCGTGAACAGCGATCTGCGGCGCCGGCGCGCGGACCGTGGCGCAGCCGCTGAGCAACAGAATGGCTGCCGACAGCGCCGCTTGGCAGCGCGCGGTACCGAAACGGGGGATGTGGTGATGAGCCTCCATGCCGCCGCAAGTATACCTATCGCGCCGCTATGCTTGCTTCGAGGCCCGACAATCGATAAATTGAGTTGAACTCAACTCAGGGTACACCTACCATGAATACACCGCTTCGCTGGACCCGTCGGGGCGGCGAACGCGCAGGCGACCTGGCCGGCACCTACCGCTTCACCCGCAGCCACGCAGCAAGCCAGGTACCCGAAGACGTGGTCCGCGCTGACCTGGCAACCGTTGAGCGCCTGGGCTACGTGATTATCGAGAGCCTGCTCGGCGCCGACGAGCTCGACGCGATCCGCGTGGCGACCGCCCCGCTGCTCAACGCCCCGGGGCGCAACGACTTCGAGGGCCTCAAGACGCAGCGGGTTTACGCGGTGCTGGCCAAGACGCGCGCGCTGGACCGGCTCGTCGACCACCCGCGCATCCTCGCCCTGCTCGACCGGCTGTTCATGCCCAACTACCTGCTGTCGCAGCTGCAGATCATCAACCTCATGCCCGGTGAGACCTCGCAGGCGCTGCATTTCGACGATGCGTTTTACCCCGTGCCGAGACCCCGGCCGCCTCTGGGTGCCGCCACGGTCTGGGCCATCGACGACTTCACGGCCGAAAACGGCGCCACATCGATTGTGCCCGGCTCCCACACCTGGGACGACGCGCGCGGCCCCAAGGCCGACGAGACAATTCCGGCAGTCATGCCCGCGGGCTCGGTCGAGTTCTACACGGGCACGTACTGGCACGGCGGCGGCGCCAACGGCCCTGGCGCCAGTCGCCTCGCCGTGACCTGCCAGTACTGCGAACCCTGGGTGCGCACCCAGGAAAATTACTTCCTGGGAACGCCGCTCGAAGTCGTTGCCGAGGTGTCCGAGGACATCCGCCGCATGCTGGGTTTCTCAATCCACCCGCCGTTCATCGGCATGGTCAACGGCATGCACCCGAAACGGCTGCTTGAAGGGCTGACCGACGCGTGAGTGCCCGCGCCGCAAAGTCACCGCGCCGCGTCGGGACGCGCGCGCAGCTGCTCGCAGCGGCCCGGGCCGAGCTCATCGAAGGCAACGGCGAGCTTGAAGTCGCCCGCGTCGCCAGGCGCGCGGGCGTGTCCGCCGGGCTCACTTATTATCACTTCAAGAACAAGTCGGGCCTGCTCAACGCACTCGTGCACTCGTTTTACGCCACGCTCGACGACACCGTGACCGCCGTGCCCTTCAAAGGCGCGACCTGGGCGGTTCGGGAGCAGGCGCGCGTCTTTGCCATGGTCGCGTTCTTCTACCGCGACCCCGTCGCGCTGCTCGTCGCCACGCGACTGCGCACCGACCCGGCGTTTGCCGCCGACGAAGCGGACCGACGGGAGCGCCTCAATCAGCTCGGCGCCAGCAACATTCGGCAGGCGCAGCGGGACGGCGAAATCGATGCCAGCCTCGACCCACTGCTGCTGGTCACGATGCTGCTGGCGGGCGTCATGGCCGGTGTGCAAAGCGCGCTAGGCCAGAACCTGCCACTCGAGTCTGCGCAACGCGACATCTGGTCATTTGTGGCGCGCGCGGCGGGTGTGTCAGAGGCGCCTTAAGGCGCTTTCGAGCGCAATCGAACACGAATCGTCTGGTAGTGCGCCCCTTCAATGTCCTCTGCCGGCCAATTTGCCGCCTTCTTGAGTACTTGTACGCGGATCACACACTCCGCCGGAGGCGCAGGCACATTCAGAATGCCCCCGAAGACCACGGGGTTGGGTTGCACGGACCAACCCTTGGGCTCCGGATACGTCACCTCTTGGCGAGTCGTGCTCGGCACTGGGCCAACGAAGGTGCAGCCACCTTCGTGGATGTCCATCTGCACCTCTTTTCTGATCTCCACATCCCCACTGCTGCAGTCGAGATCGTCGACGTATACAGACTGAAAACCAGGCGCGACTTCGAGAACGATGTCACGCGGATTCGCCCAGCGACCATGCGCGGGCTGTGGGATGGTTGCCGCTGTGTTCGCGCAATGCTCGGGCATCGGGAAGACACCAAGCCACGCCATCACACCGAAGGGCGTGACATTCCAGGGTAGGGGTCTTTCCTTTCCATCGCCCATTGGCGGCTTCAGCAATCCTGTGCCTGGTTCAGGCTCGCCGACTTCGGCAACACCGGTACTGGCGCGCAACACGGCACGCGAGTCCACGACATCAAAACCAATTGCGACGATGTCCTTCCGAAACATCACTGGATCTGGAATCTCCTCAAGCGACCCGTAGCCGCTTGGCGTAGGCAGCTCGAGCGGTACATCTTCTTCCGGCGTTCCGTTCGGGTCGGATCCGTTGTTGTCTGACTGCGGCGTTGAAACCGGCCCCGGGTTGGCGACCTGCGCAGCCGACGCGTCCGCCCCCTCCGGCTCGGATCCACATGCGGAAAGCAGCAAGACCCCGGCGACTGCGATCAAAAAACCTGAAACACGCATGGCGACCTCCAACTCTCTATGTTGCCCATATTCTGTTAAATTAGACGCAGCATCGACAAAGCACAATCGATTCGCACATCGTGGGGGGACTCAGATGGCCACGCGCAGCAGGAAATGGGCGATTGCAGCGGTATCGGCGGGATTGTTGGCAGGCTGCATGAGCGCACCGGTCAAGCAGGTGCCCAAACCGCTTCAATGGCCTGAGCCCGAGTTGCTGATGGACGGCGGCAAGGACGGCCGGGGAGACATCGCCGCCTGCACGATGGACGCAATCCGTCAGGGCGGACGCGGGCAGATCACGAGCAAGTTGGGACCGTCGGACTGGGGTAGCGACTATTCGCACTACGAGGCGGTCTACACACCCACGGCCATACTGCGACAGTGCTGCGCTGATATCCGCTTCGTTCAAATCGTCAAAGTGGACTACCCAGGCTGGGACAGCCCCAAATGGGAGATTGACTGGGAACGGTCAAACGAACCGAACCCTCAGCCCCGACCGTGGTACCCCTACCAGACGCCCTTTACAGCGGGCGCAGCCGGAACCGCTGGGACGCAAGCCGGCATGAGCGATGACCCCGGCAGCTCAACGGGCCCCGGTGCCAATCTCGGCCTCACGATCGACATGTATTTTGAGACCTGCGCGGTCTGCAAAGACGGTAATCCGGACGCACTCGACGAACGCATCCTGGGCTGCAATACCTGGAAGATCACCTACGACACGAAGACAGATCTTCGCCGACTCAACGGCAGCACAACCCTGTACCGCACGCCGCAAGGTGTGCAAAAGGACTATGTGCGTTCGACGACCGTTAAGTCACCCAGCAATGACATGAAGACCAAGTCAGGATTCAAAGACCTGATGGACCAGACGATGTAGTCGCGGGAATCAGCGAAATCTGCGGCGCAGTGCCGCCATGCCGCGCCACCAGCTGACATAAGCGAAGAACCCCGAGATCAGAAAGTTGACCATCGTCTCGAGGTCGAGTGGCCGACCCAGGTTGTCGCCCAGCATCATCGCGCGGGGCGCCACGCTCAGGATCAGCGACACCATGGTGACGAGGCCCTCGACAGCGCCAATGAACGTGCTTAAGTCTGGACGCCACTGGATCGCCGCAGCGAAGGCGAGGCAAACCGCGTAATAGGCCGTACGCCAGCCTGGTGCGGCATCGAGAAATGCGAGCCGCACGTTGATTTGCAGGCCGACATCGAGCGCGACGAACAGTAATGTGGCCAGGTAGTACCCGAGCAGGAGTCGGCGGACAGATTCGTTGTGCATGATGACCTGGGGCGCATTCGCTGAACGCAGGCCGGATTGTTATACTATAACGTCCGTTCGCCGCGCTTTCGGGCGCTGGCAACATCCCCAACGCCGTCACCAGACGCAAGAGCATGAACTCGAGACGACCCCCCACACCGGGCGCACCCACGGTCAGCGCCGTAGACGTTTATGCGGCCAGCATTGCGATGCTGTGTCTCGCGCACTGTCTGGCGCTGCCGTTGCTGATTTCCACGCTGTCTCTGGCCGTGCCTTTCGCCGAGAACGAGCTCGTGCACAAAGCGCTTGTGCTGGTTGCCGCGCCCGCGACGTTTTTGGCTATTTACGCAGATGCGAGGAATCCGGGTCGACGTGTGTTCATCGGTGTTGCGATACTGGGCCTCGGGTTGCTGATCGCAGGTGCTTTCGTGCCCGCGCTCGAAGCCTACGAAGAGCCCGTGACGGTGGCCGGCTCGGTCACCCTGGCGGCCGCACACATCTGGCGCGCCCTCGACGTTCGGGCCAAACGCGCCCGTCCTGTCGTCGACACACCCTGAGTCCGACACCACCGGACCACAGACCACACAACGCACTGAGATATGAACGCCGTTGAAGTCGAAGATCTGCGATTCGGGTACGGCGACCAGCTGACGGTCGACATCGATCAATTCACCCTGGAACAAGGGCAAAGCGTCGCCGTCATTGGTCCGTCGGGCTGCGGCAAAACGAGCTTCCTGCATTTGCTCGCAGGCCTGCTGCGGCCTCAGTCCGGCTCGGTGCACCTGCTCGGGCAAGACCTTGCCGAGCTGCGGGGCGCCAGCATGGACCGGTTCCGCGGCAAGAACATCGGTCTTGTGCTGCAGCGCTTTCACCTGATCAAGGCGTTGACGGTCCGTGAGAACGTGCTGCTGGCGGGCAAGTTGTCGCGCGCCAATGCCGGCGGCGACACCGTCGACGCATTGCTTCAACGGCTCAACATTGATGCCGTGGCGCAGCACAAGCCCTCAATGCTCAGCCAGGGTCAGGCGCAGCGTGCGGCGATCGCGCGGGCGCTCGTGCACAAGCCACCGATTGTCATGGCCGACGAACCGACGTCAGCGCTCGACGACGAGCACGCCACGGAGGCGATCGGTCTGCTTCGCGACGCCGTGTCCGAGGCAGGCGCCACACTCATCGTCGTCACCCACGACCAGCGCGTTCGCGGCATGCTGGACCGTGACTTCGACTTTGGGGTGTCGACATGAGCTGGCTACGTCTCGCACTGGCCAACCTCGGTCTGTCGCGCCTGACTTCAGCCGTCAATGTGCTGCTCATGGCACTGGGCACGGCGAGCATTGTCTTGTTGCTGCTCGTGGGCAATCAGCTGTCAGACACCATGTCGCGCGACGCGCGCGGCATCGACCTGGTGCTTGGCGCCAAAGGCAGTCCCGTGCAGCTCGTGCTCTCTGCCGTCTATCACGCCGATGTGCCCACAGGGAACATTGAGCTGGCCGAGGCCGAACGCTGGGCTGAAGACCCGCGAATCGCAAGCGCCATCCCGCTATCGCTGGGTGACAGTGTTCGCGGCTTCCGCATTGTCGGCACGACCCCCGAATACGGCGCGCTTTACGACGCCGAGATCGCGGATGGTCGCTGGTGGTCGGGCTCCATGGAGGCTGTCGTCGGCGCCAGCGCCGCATCTGCCGCAGGACTTGAGGTCGGCTCGACCTTTGCGGGCGCCCACGGGTTCTCGGAAGGCGGGCACAGCCACGACAACTCCGTCTATCGCGTGGTCGGCATCCTCGATCGAACGGGATCGGTCCTCGACCGACTCGTTCTGACCTCGCTGGACAGCGTCTGGGATTTGCATGAGCCTGCGACATCGGCCGCGGCATCCAATACGGACGCGGATCATGAACACGACGAGGGCGAGCACGAGGGCGAGCACGGCGACGAACATGATCACGACGAGCACGACCACGAGGACGAGCACGGCGATAAGCACGACCATGAGGGCGAGCACGGCGATGAGCATGACCACGACGGGGACAAGCACGACCACGGCG
>ERZ1740065.27-NODE-27-length-71550-cov-7.869417_pt1 | contig 71550 bp, 54 predicted proteins | sample MGYA00581738_ERZ1740065 | MGnify/ENA primary metagenome ERZ1740065 (study PRJEB43018, sample SAMN04849749) | marine metagenome | isolation source: floating plastic debris | place: Pacific Ocean | collected 2008-09-01 | study: EMG produced TPA metagenomics assembly...
GTTAACAGACTCACCGTAGATCGCCTCATTGCCGAATTCATCGACGGCCTTCTTCAGGAACCGACCACCACGGCCGTTGCCATAACCGATCGTGGTGTAGGGCTGCTTGTCGCCGGCGAGCACCGCTTCCCCGGTCGCGTCACCGCGACCGTAGTTGCCCCGCACGAAATCGAGAATCGGGTTGCCGCGACTCGCGTAGCCCGCGATGGTCATGACGTGGCTGTGATCGGCCGTGACCAGCAGCAGGGTTTCATCGTCTTCGGTCATGGCGTCGGCCGTCGCCACGGCTGCGTCGAGCGCCACGGTATCGGCAAAGGCGCGCACGGCATTGGTGGCGTGGTGCGCATGATCGATGCGCCCGCTCTCGACGACGAGCAGGTAGCCCTTCGGGTTTCGACTGAGCATTCGAATGGCGAGCGCCGTCATTTCAGAAAGCGAGGGCTCACCACCGGGATCGTTCTCGCGATCCAGTTCGTACTGCATGTGCGAGTGGTTGAACGTGCCCAGCAGGTGGTCGACCTCATCAATATCGATCCTGTCGAACTGCTTCTGATTCCAGATCCATTCAGAACGTGGCCGGGCCGCCCATTCCTCGCCAAGGTGCCGGCCGTCGAGCCGACGCCCAGTGAGTCGCGGGTTCTCGGGATCGCGAAATGGCTGGCCACTGCGCTTGCTTGGCAGGAAGTGCCGACGACCACCACCCAGCGCCACTTCAAGCCCGTCGCCGAATGACATCTCGACGAGCTGAAGCGCCAGGTCTTTACAACCCTTACCGCGCTCGCGCTTGGGCAATGCGCTGTCGTCTTCCCATCCGCGCTCGGGGGCATGGCCATAGGCGGCCGCGGATGTCGCGTGCGTCAGGCGCGCCGTCGACACGACGCCCGTCGACCAACCCTCAGCCTCGAGCTGCTCCATGAGCGTTGGCACACTGTTGGCGAGCCCGCTCTCGCAATCCATTCGGACAGTCGCCGGACCTACCGATAACAAACCCGAGTCGGTTTTGACGCCCGTAATCATGGCGCTCATCGTGCCGGCCGAATCCGGAGTCTGCTGGTTTACGTTGTAGGTCTTGATTAACGAGGTGTACGGAAAGCGCTCGAAGCCAAGCGAGGCCTCCTCGCCGCGGCCGCCATCGACCTGTCCTGCATATATGCGGGCGGCGGTGATGGTCGACACCCCCATGCCGTCACCCACGAACAGGATGATGCCGCGCGCCGAGTTTTCGTAGCGCGGACGCGCCAATGCCGCGGCCAGCGACTGCTGCCCCAATACACGCCAGTACTCAGGCCGATCGTCGTCGGCAATTGCGGGCCCGGAAGCTGCGGACTCAGGCGCCTGCGGCGTTTGCGCACAGGCCGATACCGCGCCCAGCCCAAAGACGGCAAGCAACGGCAACACAATGGAAAAACGGGGCAGCGCGCGCATCAAAACTCCGGCAACAAGCGTCGTCTGTCGAGCCGCACATGGTCGCATAGCGCCGCCAACGGCGCACGCAAGCCGGCATTGCGCGTAAGCTTGCGTGCTTGACCGACGTTGCTGCCCCAGGGTTCGATCAACTGTTGCCCGACGACATCCTCGACGCCGTCGAAAGCGCCGGCCACGAGGCGACGGGCGGACTGTTGCCGCTGAACAGTTACGAAAATCGCGTCTACCGCGTCGACATTTTTGACGCGGCGCCAATTGTGGCCAAGTTCTACCGCAACGGCCGCTGGAGCGACGCGCAGCTGCGTGAAGAACACGCCTTCGCGCAAGCGCTCGCCGAGGCCGAAATCCCCGTCGTCGCGCCGCTTGATGACAACGGAACGCTGCACCAGCACGGTGGCTTTCGTTTTGCGCTGTACCCCTGTCGCGGCGGTCGCTGGCCCGATCTCGATGCACCTGACACGCTGCGGCAACTCGGTCGACTCGTCGCCCGCATTCATCAGATCGGCGCGGTGCAACCGATGCCGACACGGCCCGTGCTCGACAGCGAACGCCTAGGCCATGAACCCTGTGACTACCTGCTCGACGTCGATGCGGTCCCGCCCACGCTCGTTGACGCCTATGAAAGCCTCATCGACGACCTGCTCGACCGTGTCGATGCCCAGTTCGAGGCGGTCGGACACGTCACGGAAATCCCGATCCACGGCGACCTGCACCCGGGCAACATTCTCGAAGACGGCGAACAACTGCACATCGTCGACACGGATGACTGTTGCATTGGCCCGGCCGTGCAGGATCTCTGGATGTTTCTGTCCGGTGACGAGGACGCGCGCAGCCGGCAACTGGGTTATCTGCTCGAGGGCTACGAGACCTTCCGAAATTTCGACCGTCGAGAACTCGCGCTCGTCGAATCGCTGCGCACGCTACGCATCATGCACTACGCCGCCTGGCTGCACCGGCGGCGCGAAGACCCGGCGTTTGTTCAGGCGTTTCCCTGGTTCGGGACAGAGCGGTATTGGAACGAGCACATTCTTTCTTTGCGGGAGCAGTTTGCGGCTCTAGATGAGCCTGTTGTTACGGACTGAGTTGTTTGCGTGCTGATTCCGGGTTTTGCTGGGCGCGGTGGTGCTTTTCTCCATGGCTCGCTTCGCTTTACTTCCGAAACGCACCACCGCGCCCAGCAAAACCGTTGTGCAGCGCGTGATTCATGTTGTGCTCCCCAGTGTCCCCCAATGCTCAACACCACCCCAGGAATGGGCGAGGCTCGTTCCAATATTTTGAGGTTGTGAGTCGTAGCCGATAGCTCGCTGCTCGTCTCACCAACAAAGACGGCTTTGGATTGCGAAGCTCAAGCACCCCAATGCCATCGTGGCATGAGGGTTGTGGGACGGGGATGGCGTTTTGCGGAAGTAAAGCGCAGCGAAGCGAGCCATAGAGCAAAACGCCATCCCCCGGGCCCGCAACCCGGGAACGACGCGCAAACCTCAGCGCGCGATAGGTCTCAGCTCACCACACGCAACAAGCCGACCCGTAGGCTCTCCAGACGCGCTGTCCGCCCCGGCATGCACCACAACGGCGAGGCCAAGAAAACGCGCCGGTTCCAAATCTGAATCCTTCTCGATGGAGAACTTCGCCTGCCGCGTGCTGCCAACGTCAAACCCCCCGAAGGCGCCGGCCGGCGGTTGGCCGCTGTCGGCCAGGCGCTCGGCGTCACCGGGCAGTGAGAAGCGTGCGCCCGCACTGTCGGTGTTGGTGCCCGCGCAGCTGGTGCCGTTGTGGACGTGGATCGCGTAGGCGCCCGGTGTGAGACCGTCGAGGGCTGCGGCGAGGATCAACTGGCCGTTGTCGGCCGTGAGCACAGCGGCGCCGCTGATGGCGGGATTGCGGGCAATGAGTTCAGCCGCGAGCGTGTCGATGCCCGCTGTGATGTCTGGCAGCGCGCCGCTCGCTTCCGGCAGGGGTTGGGGCGCAGGGGCCTCGGGTCGGCAGGCCGAGATCACAACCGCGACGCAGAGTGGCGCCGCCAGGCGAGCCCGTGCAGACAAAGCCATCACCGGATGCGGCGCTGCGAGCGCCACAGCCTGATAAGAAAGAAGCCAAACACCATGCCGCCCAGATGCGCGAAGTGCGCCACATTGGAATTGCTGGCCGTAAAGCCCAGATACAACTCCACGATGCCGAACATAAGTACCAGATACCGCGCCGGCATGGGAATAGGCGGGAACAGCAGCAGGATGCGACGATTTGGAAAGGTCATACCAAATGCCAGAAGCACGCCGTACACACCGCCGGATGCGCCAACGGTTCTCGATGGATCACCCGTGATTGCGGCCAGCGTGAGCTGCGCGGCGGCGGCGCCCAGGACGCACACCAGGTAGTAAATCAGGAAGCGCCGGGAGCCCCACACTACCTCCATCGTTCGGCCAAACATCCAAAGCGCGAACATGCTGAAGGCGAGGTGTGTCGGTTGGCGTGAAGGAATGCATAGGTCACCGGCTGCCAGATTTCGAACAGGCTGGGTACCGAAAACAGCGAGAACTTCAATTGAGCGATCAGCCCAAACTGCGGAATGAACTGGCCAGCCGCGAAAATCAGCGCGTTGCTGAGCAACAGAAAGAAGATCACGGGCGGAAAAGTATCGTCCTGCATGGGGGTCCTGCTGTCGCGCTGCCTCTTTGCGAGGGGGTTCGGGTTGTCCGGGCGGGGTCGACGTTGTTGCAACGGCGCGGGCACAGTATAACGGCTGTCCCGCAACCGCCGCGTGTCAGCTTGCCGCCGGTCGCATCGGTCGCCCGCTGTGGCACCACGCCAACCCCCTGCCAGACCGGAGCTGCCTGACATGGCCCGAGACCGGATCGCCGTCCGCGGCGCCCGCCAAAACAACCTGCGCAATGTCGACATCGACCTGCCGCTCGGCGAGCTCATTGTGGTCACGGGCGTCTCGGGTAGCGGCAAATCCTCTTTGGCGTTTGACACGATTTATGCCGAGGGCCAGCGCCGCTACGTGGAGACCTTCTCCCCCTACGCGCGCCAGTTCCTCGACCGCATGGACAAGCCCGCCGTCGATCGTATCGACGGCATCCCGCCCGCCATCGCCATCGATCAGACCAACCCCGTGCGCACATCGCGCTCAACGGTGGGCACGATGACGGAGCTCAACGACCACCTCAAACTGCTGTTCGCGCGCGCCGCAACGCTGTACTGCGACGGCTGCAACACGCCCGTGCGTGAGGACAACCCGCAGTCGATCTGGGCCGACTTGCTCGAACGTTGGCCCGGTCGCCGGGCGGCGATCACGTTTAAGGCCGCGATTCCCGAGAACTTCACCGCTCAGGAAATCGAGCGTTTTCTCTCGCAGCAAGGCTACACACGCATCCTCGAACGCAGCGACGACGCGCTGCAGGTTGTGCAGGACCGGCTCCGGCTCGAGCCTGGCAAACGGGATCGCGCGATGGAAGCCATCGAGGAGGCGCTCGTGCGCGGCGATGGCCACATCGCCGTGGTCGACCTCGATGCGAACACGGGTGGCAACAAAGAAACGCGCTACTCGTCGCGCCTGCACTGTGCAAGCTGCGACCGTGACTTCTCGCCCGCCACGCCGAGCCTGTTCTCTTTCAACTCACCGTTGGGTGCCTGCGAAACCTGTCGGGGCTTTGGTCGCACCATGGGTATCGACCGCGACCTCGTGGTGCCCAATCCACGGCTGTCCCTCGCCGAGGGTGCCGTCAAACCGTTGCAGAGCAAGAGTTACAACGACCTGCAAACGCGGCTCATGCGCCGTGCCAAGAAAGCCGGCATTTCGACGAACGCGCCCTGGGAAGACCTCGAAGCCGACGATCAGGCCTGGGTGTTCGATGGCGAGGGCAGTGTCAGCAAAGGACTCTGGCCCGGCGTCACGGCGTTTTTCGATTGGCTCGAAAGCAAGGCCTACAAGATGCACGTGCGCGTCATGCTGTCGCGCTACCGCAGTTACGAAACCTGCCGTGCCTGTAACGGTGCACGCCTGAAACCCGCAGGTCTGCGCTGGCGGCTTGGTGATAACGTTGCAACGGATGCGGCTGGCGCCACGAACGCCAACAGACCGCCTGGCCTCAACATGCACGAGCTGATGCTGCTGCCGATCACACGACTCGCGGCATTCTTCGAAGCGTGGACCGCACCCGCCGCGCTGGCCGAGGCCACAGAGCTGCTCACTGACGAGATTCGCGGGCGCATCGGCTTCCTCGCGGAAACAGGGCTCGGCTATCTGACGCTCGACCGGCAGTCGCGCACGCTCTCAGGCGGCGAGGTGCAGCGCATCAACCTGACCACGGCACTGGGCACATCGCTCGTTAATACGCTGTTTGTCCTCGACGAACCCTCGATTGGCTTGCACCCGCGCGACGTCGGACGCATCAACCGCGTGCTCACGCGGTTGCGCGACGCGGGCAACACACTGCTCGTCGTCGAGCATGACCCTCAAATCATGCAGGTCGCTGACCGCATCGTGGACATTGGTCCCGGCCCCGGCGAACGCGGCGGCGAGGTCATCTTCAACGGCACTATCAAGGGGCTCGCTCGCCGCCGCACGGGCACGGGTGCATTCCTGACGGGCCAGCGCCGCGTCGCTGACTGCCGCGACACACGAACGCTCGACCCCGAACGCGCTATCGGTATTCGCGGCGCGCGCGCGCACAACCTGCGTGACGTCGACGTCGACATCCCCCTGGGCGGGCTTGTGTGCGTTACGGGCGTGTCGGGCAGTGGCAAGTCGACGCTTATCGGCGACATCCTCTACCCGGCAATGCGGCGCCACTTTGGCGGCGGCGGCGAATTACCCGGGGCGCACGATGCGCTGGTCAACGCCGACACGGTTGAAGACGTCGTCTACGTGGATCAGGCGCAGATTGGCAAGACCACGCGCTCGAACCCGGCCAGTTTCGTCGGCGCCTTCGATGCCATCCGAAAGCGCTACTGCGAGCAGCCCCTGGCCGTCGAGCGGGGTTACAAGCCCGGCACGTTCAGCTTCAACTCAGGCGACGGCCGCTGCCCGCAGTGTGGCGGTAACGGCTTCGAACACATCGAGATGCAGTTTCTCTCCGATGTGTATCTGCGATGCCCCGAGTGCGACGGCAAACGCTTCCGCGACGAGATCCTCGAAGTGCACGCCTGGCCCACGCTGGGCGACGGTGCCTCGCAGTCGATTTCGGACGTTCTCGAGATGACGGTGACAGAAGCGCTGACCTTCTTTGCGGGCACACCCGCTATCGAGCGGACACTGCAGCCACTCGTCGATGTCGGACTCGACTACCTGCGCCTGGGCCAGCCGGTACCGACGCTCTCGGGTGGCGAAGCGCAGCGTCTCAAGCTCGCCAAGCACCTGGCTGAAGCGCAGACGCGGCGCGGCGGCAAGGGCAAGCTGTTCCTTTTCGATGAACCGACCACGGGATTGCACTTCAGTGATATCGAACGTCTGTTGGGCGCATTCGACAAACTCATTGATCAAGGCCACAGCATCGTCGTCATCGAGCACAACCTCGACGTCATTGACGCCTGTGACTGGGTCATCGACCTGGGTCCCGAGGGCGGCGAAGGCGGCGGCGCGCTATGCTTCGCGGGTTCGGTAAACGCGCTTGTCGACACGCGTGACAACCACACGGCTGCAGCCGTGGCCCAGTATCGGGCCGTCCAGGCGCCCATTGACATCGCCGCCGAGTCCGCTGCCGCGTACGTGACGCCGAAGCGCAAGCGATCGCAACCGAAGATCGAGATTCGACACGCGCGCGAGCACAACCTTCGTGATGTCGACGTCACGATTCCCCGGGACACCTTCACGGTCATTACGGGGGTGTCGGGCAGCGGCAAGAGCACCATCGCCTTCGATATCCTCTTCAACGAAGGGCAGCGCCGCTATCTCGAATCGCTTAACGCCTACGCACGACAGTTCGTGCAACCCGCAAGCCGGCCCGACGTCGACGCCGTGCTGGGTATTCCGCCCACGGTCGCCATCGAGCAGCGCACAAGCCGCGGTGGCCGCAAGAGCACGGTCGGCACGATGACCGAGGTGTACCACTTCCTGCGCCTGTTGTTCGTCAAGCTGGGCACGGCGCACTGCCCTGACTGCAACGTCCCGATCGAGCCGCAGACGCTCGAGCAGATCGCAGCACTCCTGCAAAAGCGCCACAAAGGCCGCGAGGTCACGCTGCTCGCACCGCTCGTCGTCGGCCGTAAAGGCTATTACACGGACCTCGCCGCCTGGGCCGGTCGCAAGGGCTTTGAGGCCCTGCGTGTCGATGGTGAACGCACGCCCGTGGATCCCTGGCCGCGCCTCGATCGATTTGTCGAACACGACATCGAGCTGCCCGTGGCAACGCTGCGCGTCGATGCACGCAAAGAGCAGGCACTGAGGGCCGCCTTGTCGGACGCACTCGACTTTGGCAATGGCAATGTCATAGTGAACGTGGACGGCGACGACACCCTGTACTCAACCGCCCGGGCCTGCCCGAGCTGCGCCCGGAGCTTCCAGGAACTCGACCCGCGCCTGTTTTCTTACAACTCGCCGCGCGGCTGGTGCCCAAGCTGCTCGGGCACGGGCGTCTACACCGACGAGGAAGAAGACGACGCCCAGTGGTGGCGCAGCACGGCCAACGAGTCGCAGGAGACCTGCGAAACCTGCGACGGTGCGCGCCTCAATGACGAGGCACTGGCGGTCACGTTCCAGGATCGCAACATCGCGAGCTACGCCGAGATGCCTGTCGCCGATGCCCTTGAGTGGGTCACAACACTCGATCTCGATGGCCGCGACGCAGAGGTGGCGCGCGACATCATCACGGAGCTCGACAGCAGGCTTGGCTTTCTCGACCGTGTGGGGCTTGGCTACCTGACGCTCTCTCGCAGCGCACCGACGCTGTCGGGCGGCGAGGCGCAGCGCATCCGGCTTGCGGCGCAGCTCGGCTCAAACCTTCGCGGTGTCTGCTACATCCTCGATGAGCCGACGATCGGCCTGCACGCGCGCGACAATGCCAAGTTGCTCGGAACACTTCAGGCCTTGCAAGCCAGCGGCAACACCGTCGTCGTCGTGGAGCATGACGAGGACACGATCCGCGGCGCGCAACACATCATCGACATCGGACCCGGCGCAGGCACGCGCGGTGGCCGCATCGTTGCCGAGGGCAACCTGCGCCGCATCGAGCGCGCGCCCGAATCGCTGACGGGCCGCATGCTGCGTGAGCCCCTGCAGCACCCGGTCATCGAGACACCACGAGACGTCAACCCGCGACGGCGCAACGCACCCGTGCTCGCGGTCAAACAGGCCACACTCAACAACCTGAAGCGCGTCTCTGCGCGCCTGCCCCTGGGCGCGCTTGTCGCCGTGACGGGCGTGTCGGGCAGCGGTAAGAGTTCGCTGATTCGTGGTGTCGTCGAAACCAACGTGGCCCGACTCGTGGCCGCGGGTCGGCGTCGTGGGCGCAAGCAGGCACCGCTCGTTGGATGCCAGGCACTTGAAGGCTGGGAATCGATCAGCCGCGTGCTGGAGGTTGACCAGACCCCGATCGGCAAGACGCCGCGCTCCTGCCCCGCGACCTACGTGGGTTTCTGGGATGACATCCGCAAGCTCTTCGCGCAGACGCCCGAGGCGCGCATGCGCGGCTACACGGCCAGCCGCTTCTCGTTCAATACCAAAGAGGGCCGCTGCCCCGAATGCGACGGCCAGGGCATGCGGCGCATCGAGATGAGCTTTATGCCCGATGTTCAGGTGCCTTGTGAGGCCTGCGGCGGCAAACGCTTCACGCCGGACACGCTCGGGATTCGCTACCGAAACCAGAGCATCGGCGACATCCTGCAGATGGCGGTCTCGGACGCCGTCGAGTTTTTCGCAGCCCACCCGAAAATCCACCACGCGCTCAAGTTGCTGGACGCCGTTGGCCTGGGTTATTTGACGCTGGGCCAGCCCAGTCCCACCTTGTCGGGCGGCGAAGCGCAGCGCATCAAGCTCGTCAGTGAACTGGCCAAGGCTCGACCGGACCCGGCGCGGCCCGTCATCGCAGCCGTCGACAACCCGCAGCACACCTTGTATGTGCTGGATGAGCCCACGATCGGCCTGCACATGGCGGACGTGGAGAAACTGATCCGCGTGCTGCACCGGCTTGTCGATGCGGGGCATTCCGTATTAATAATAGAACACAATCTCGACATCATTGCCGAAGCCGACTGGATCGTCGACATGGGTCCCGAAGGTGGCGCGGCGGGAGGCCGCATCGTTGCACAAGGAAAACCGAAGCAACTCTATGAATTAGATGATGTTTCTCATACAACGGTGGCCCTTGGGGCATTCTTCGACAGGAATCACAGAAACCTCGACACGCAGTAGCGATGTATAGGTTTCTGTGCTATTGTCCAACTCGCGAAGATCAACCCCCACTGCCAGACGCGCCGCGAGCGTCTCGCGAGGTACACCCATGGCTACAGAGAAGTCTGCCGTTATTGACGAAGATACCAAAGCTGCCGGTTACTCCATCGGTGCTGTTGCACGATTGACGGGCATTTCGACACACACCCTGCGGATCTGGGAGCGTCGCTACAGCGCTGTCGTTGCCGATCGCACGGACAGCGGGCGACGTGTCTATTCGAAAGCTGACATCGAAAAACTGTCGTTGCTCAAGTCGCTTTCTGACAACGGTTCGTCGATCGGTCAGATCGCCAACCTGTCGACAGAAGAGCTCAAGTCGCGTCGCGATCAGCTGATCGAGCAGTCGAGCAGCCTGCAACTGGTCGCCTCGGTAGGTCTGGTCCGGGTCGCTGCGTTTGGCGGTTTCTCCCTGGAGAACCTGGCGGAGCGCCTTAACAGTGCGGGCAAGCTGGAGGTCTGCATCAATGCGACAGACCTTGACGAGTTCTCGGAGCAGATCCGCAGCATCGAACCTGACGTCTTGCTGCTCGAATTCCCCGTCATCGACCCTGAAGTTCGTCAGGTCGTGGCCCGCCTGCGTCGCCTCTCTGGCACGCGTCGTGCCATCGTGCTGTTCAACTTTGGTACGAAAGCGGATCTCGAGGCCCTGGCAGCCGACCGTGTCGAACTGTTGCGCTCACCGGTGACAACGCAGACGCTCTACCAGCTGCTGCGTCGTGGCGCGGAAAATCGCCCCGTGCTCGAAGATGCGGCGCCCACGGGTGCCACTGCACTGGAAATCAACCCGCAGGATGCCGTGCCACGTCGTCGATTCAACGATGTGGAACTGGCACAGCTGGCGCGCACAAGCACGACCGTCGAATGCGAGTGTCCCAAGCACACGGCAGACCTCGTGCAGAACCTCTGCGCGTTTGAGGAATACAGCGCACAGTGCGAAAACCGTAATGAACAGGATGCGGCACTGCACACGTACCTCTACCACATGACGGCCAAAGCCCGCAGCATCATGGAAGAAGCGCTGGGTACGCTGGCCGAAGCCGAAGGGTTCATCCCCAAACGGCGATAGCCCATAGGAATGAGGCATTCGGCGCCTGATTGGCGCCAAACCGCCTGGTGAAGAAACGCCGCGTCCGCAAGGTCGCGGCGTTTTTTGTGGGCTCGCGAAATTGCCGACCGCGAGTCCGCACCCTATGCTCTGCGCCATGTCGAGACTCGTGACACTGGCGTTGTTACTTGCCTGCATGCCATTGCAGGCGCGCACGCTGTCGCCCATTCACGTGCGTCACACGCATATCGACAACCTGAGCTACGAGCTGGATTGCCTGGCAGGGCTGGTGCGCTGCACACGCGACCAACTGCCGCTGGCGGACTACATCGACGCCGTCGATGTCGAGCGCTGGCGTGAGACGGCGCGGACGGCGCTGCCGGCACAGGACCCCGGCGCCCTCGCCTTGCCCACGGCGTCAGATCTGCGTGACATCTCGTCACGCCACCGGGCCGGCGCGGCACCGGGCCGGGCGCTGCCACCACCCGCGCGTCGCGCGCTCATTGACAAGCTGCTCCGGCGCACATCGCGGCCCTGGCAACGGAAGCTTGCGCCCGAACTCGCGCGCCAGCGCATCGGGCTCGAAACGGCCGCGTCGCGAATCGAGCTCGAAACCCTGCTGCCGCAAATTGCCACGCTTTTCGGGCAGTCATCGGACGACCTGCCGCCCGTCTCGCTGATCGCCATCGACGGCGCGCGCAGCGGCAGCCTGGCCACATTGGGTCAGCGCGTCGCGTATGTTGAGACGCCGCTGGCCGATACTGCAGACAGTCGCCTGCCGGTGATCGTGCATGAGTTCGTGCACTACTGGCAGGAAGGCATGTCTTTTGCCCAGCGACGCGAACTCATCGACGCCTTTCTGTCGGCGCCCGGGGACTGCACCGTTACGGCCTACCATTTCTTTGATGAGGCCGTGGCGAGCGCCATTGGCAACGGCATCGTCGAATCGCGCCTGCTGGATCCCGCCGCATTCGCAAACTATGAAGCTCTACCGGAATCCTATTACGCCGACTACCGGGTCGACCGCATCGCCAAGGCGCTGCGCGCGAGAATGGAGCAGCAACTGGTGGACGGCGGCATGCTCAGCGCCGCGTTTGTCCGCGATTACGTCCGCATTGCGCGCGAGGCGCTGGGCAACGAGTGCGGACGACTCGACAGCACGCTGCACACGGTGGGATTTGTCCTCACCTCACCGGAGTTCGGGCCTGCACAACGCTTGGCCCAGGACCGGCTTGCACCAGCCACGGCGTTCATCGATGTGGTGACCGCCGACGGCATGCGCACGGCGGCAAAACGCCACGCGGCGTTGCCCGTGGTGGCGGTTACGACGCCCGACACCCTGAGTCGACTCTCGAACTGGGTGCCCGCCGCAGTACTCGAACGCATTCGAGAGCGGGCAACGGAGGAGGCACGTCTGGTCCATGCGCTGCCGCGTGACGGTGGCAGCACTGCTTACATCGTGGTGGGGGATACGATCGACACAGCCGCGGCCACGCTGCTGCAGCTCGTGGTGCTGCAAGGCGAGGCGTTTAGCGGTGAGTGGCGGCCGCCGCCACTGCCGGGATCAGTACCAGACTGAGAACAGTAGCTGGATCACGTCCGCTTCGAATGTGAAGTTCGGCTCCTCACCGGGCAGTACACCCTCAACGCGCAGGTCGCTGAAGTTCTCGTAGTCAAAGAGGATGTGGTCCCAGAAGGCTGTGAGTCGCGCCTTGCTGAACGGCCCGAAGCCGTCGGTCCCGATGTCCCAGGCCACAGCGGCGCGGAACGTCGTGCTCGTAAACGTCGAGAGCTCTTTATCGCGCGCCAGGAAGTTCTGGAAGTCGAAGCGCGGGAACAGATCCGAGTAAAAGTCGGCCTGGTCCTGCGTGTAGTAGCGCACGCGCGTCGAGAACGTGAAGTCGCGCCACGGGTGCGTGTAGCCGAGCTCATAGGTCATCGAGGTGATGCCCCAGGTATCCGAGAAGCCCCGGACCTGCCCGTTTATCGCAGCGCGGTAGGGCAGGTAGTAGCGACCCGAGATGGAGGCGGCCGAACTCGTACGCGTGTTCGGGTAGCGCTCACTTTGGTAGCTGTAGGTCGTGCCGTCGTCGTTGAGGTAGCGCACCGAGCGGTAAGGGTTACGCAGGAAGCCCTCGTCCGTAATGGCTTCGAAATTGAAGCCCATAATGAGGTTCTTGGTGAAGATCTGGCTGATACCGATGCCGTAAGCCTGGCGTGCCACATCACGCGCAAAGGTTTCATCGGTCGACATGCCGACAACGTCGTCGCCGAGGCTGTAGGCGATCGTGACCGTGGTCAGATCACCAAACAGGTTCTGGCTGACCGCGAGGCTCCAGGTCTCGGCTTCGAAATCAGACTCAGTACTGCGCGTCAGGCCGAATGACATCATCGTGCCGCCACGCAGGTAGTCGACACCGATGGAGCCCTGCTTGCGCTCTTCCTCGTAAGGACTCGCCGTCGTCACAACGTCGATCGATGCGCTCGTGATCATGTCGACGTAGTAGTTGGCCGAAACGGAAACACTCTTACCAACGTTCTTGCGAATCAGCACCGATGGCCCTTCGATGGTGATGTTGTCACCTTCGTAGCGGTGGTAGAGCAAATCGGTGCGCTCGTCGGGCAGCACGGCAGCTTCAGCCGTCGCCGTCCACAGCGTGGCGATGAGTCCGATGATGATCAGCAGGCGATTGCGCATGGCGAATTCCATCCGGAGTTCAGGGGTTTCGATCAGTTACAGCCGCAGCCGCCGCCAACGACGCCCTCGGCGCCGCGTGCGCCCTCGCGCGACTCGAACACGTGGTACATGTACGACGTCGACACGGGATCGTGGTCGAGGAACATGATCGGATCGGCCAGGCGATCGCGCTCATAGGGTTTGACCCAGGGCTCGATGTTCGAGCAGGCGGCTGAGGCTGTGACGAGACACAGCGCCAGCGCGACGCGGGCGATTCGTTGTGTGGTTTTGCGGTGCATGGACCTTACCTCGCAATCAGAAGAAAAACGTGAAACCGACATGGCCGGTCAGGTTGTGTGCCGTCTTGCTCTCACCGAGCAGGTCCGTATCAAACGCGTGATCGCGGAAGTCGACACGGAGTGCGAAGACGTCGTTGAACAGCAGGCGGTAGCCGGCGCCAAAGTTGATCGTGAACTGGTCGTCGCCGCCGAAGCGCGTACTGCCCAGCCCCGCGATGACGTAGAAGGACTGGTTAAAGGCGCGGCCGCGTCCGAAAAACGCCTCGCCCGGAAAGATGTTCCAGCCGATCGACGCGTTGTAGTAGGTGAACTCGCGCTCGTCGTCGTCGAGAATCTGTGCGGCACCACTGAGCAGCTCGAAGCTCGTCTCTTCCGTGTCGGTGCGACCGATAGCGCCCTCGACGAACAGCGCTTCATTCAGGTGGTAGGCAATCGTTGCGCCGTAGACTGCGTTAACGCCGAAGTCTTCGACACTCATGCCGCCCGCGTACACACCGATCTCGAAGTCCTCGGTGTCGATCCTCGGCTGCACAATCTCACGGCGCTCGACCTCGGGCTCGATAACCTGCTCGGGCGCCTCGGCGACCTGGGTGTCTTCACCCGGACCGAAGAACGGCAGTGACGAGCAGCCCGTCAGCGCCGGCATGACCAGTACGGCCACGCTCAGAAAAAGAAACCGAAGCCGACTTTCCATTCTTCCACTTCCTCGTTTTCGTCGCGGCTCGTGAGGACCACGTAACTCTTGTATTCGGCGCGCAGCACGAAGCGGCGCGTGACATAGGCGCGAAACCCGCCGCCGACGAGCGCCACCTGGTCGGTGCGATCCTCCTGCGCCACGAGTGTCGACTTCGGCGACGTGCTGACAACGCCCGCGCCGATCGTAAAGTACGGCGACACGCGCCATTCAGGGAATGTCTCGTGTACAACATTGACGGTGCCGAGCCAGCCGTTCGAGAAGTTGCCCACGAGTTGCGAGCCCCAGATTTCCAACGAGAGGTTGCGGCTGATCGAGTAGCCGCCGTACACCGCCAGTGCATCGGAGCCCGCGAAATCGCCCGTCATGATCCCCGTTTCCCAGCGCGTCTGGAGAAACTCATCGCGGCCGATCTGCTCGATCGCCGTTCGTTCGCCGAACTCATCCAGCGTCAGCTCGAGCTGCACGATGTTGACCCAACCCTCGCGCCCACGGTCGGTTCGCACTTTGAACCAGTCCGTCTTGCGACGAACGATTTGCACCGACTCGCCGCGTTCGACGACGTTGGTAATCGGGTATCCCTTGCCCGGCCCCGTGTGCATTTCGAGGAACGGGTCTGCGACCTCAACGGTGCGCAGCGGTTTGTCGTCGGAATGCGCACTGGGTGACCACGCCAACGCAGCGGCAATCAACGTGACTGCTGCAATCCATGTTGGTTTCAATGCGCTGAGGCGTGGGTTCACGAGGCGTCCTTGGCTTAGTCCTGCGGTACCCGGAAGGGGTCGTTGTAATACTGAGCGCCAATGTCGAGCCACTCCGCGATCATGCGAAGCTCGCCTTCATTGAGGTAGCCCGCATGGGTACCGCCGGCGGCAAATCGACTAAAGAAGATGGGCGACGCATTGGCACCGGCGCCGTTCATGCTCGACTGCACGGCGATGGTGTCCAGGATCGGGTCACCGGTCACCGGATCAGTACCCACCTGGACCACGCGCGGCTGCAGCGCGCCCATGTTGAGCTCGACCTCGACGTCGTTGATGAGCAGTTCGCGGTACGCCTCAAACTGATCCTGTTCTTCAGGCGCCAGTCCGTCCGTCAGGTTGAGCTGGCCTGCGGGGACCTGCAATTGGTTGGCGGCGTCGCGATCGGTATGACAGGAGATACAGGTAAAGTCGCTGACTACATTACCCATGCCGTCCAGGGTGATGCGGGGCACCGACCACAACGGGTGAAGGTGGTCCTCGTAGTGAATGACCGTCCGGCAGCTCGCCGTCCACTCTTGTTCACAGGCCGGCGAAACGGGCCGCACAGACAAGAGATCTGAGTAGCGCAAATCGATGTCAGGATCGGCCTGCCGACCTGCGGCAACTTCGTCCGTCCACACATCGCGATAGACGACATCGACCGTCGGCTGCAAGGAAGAGCAGTTGTCCGTCGAGCAAGTTACGCGCGCGCGAACTTCGGCCATGGTTTCACCGAGCGTATCGATGAACAGTGCCGGATCCGTATTGGGGAACGGCACACTGATGTTTTGGCCACCATCATGCGCGGTCGCGAAAGCATCGGCGCGACCATGCGACAGACCGCTGTTGCCGTCGTGACACCCGTTGCAGGTCAGTTCCTCACCGGGACGGATCTGCATCCAGTTGTTGTGGCGCGCAGAGATACGGCGGCCATTGGCATCGGTAATCGACAGCGTAAAGGCAACGTCGGCAGGGACTTTGACCATAACGGAACCGTCGGGCTCGATCATGGTGTAACCGAGAATCTCCCGGAAGCCCTGACCGGCACCGACACCGAAGGCCGAGTTCGGCACTTCCACGAGCTCTTCATCGGGCATCGATACGGCTTTCTCGATACGCAGAAAGCGTGCGGGGCGAGCCGCGGCAAGCGTTTGCGCGGGGTCAGCGAGCACATCGATGCCACCCGGTGCTGTATCGACACCCATGAAGTCGTAGACGCTTCGAAGGTTGAGTACGCCGACACCTTCATCGGCAATACTCGTGTCGAGCAGAAAATCGTTGGCCCCGTTTAGCAGAACCAGCGGCACATCGCGTGGCTCAGCCACGACGATGTCGGAGAAGATGACGCCTTCCTCGGGCGTGACGACCGGCGCCTGCGTTTCCTGCTCGCGGTCATACATCCAGATGCCGTAGAGCGGTGGCGCCTGAACCAGGTCGGGGTTGGCGAGGTTTTCCTCGGTGCAGGCAAGAATACGCAGCTCGACATCCTGGAGCCGGCATTGACTCCAGCTGACAAGCAGACGGTCGGTGCCGTCACGTAGCGGATAAACGGACCGGTAGCGGCCACCCGGCGACACCAGATCTGCTGCCGCAAGTACTTCATTGATGGTCGCGGGCGTCTGAGCGGGCCCCGCCATGCCGGCGTTATTGACGCTGGGCTGTGTGTTCTCGATGTAGGTATCGACATCAATGTCGACGAGCGCGCCACCTGTGGTCGGACCCGAGAACGGCTTCAGCAGGGAAATCAGCGTTCCGTCAGGCAATACCTGCGGCTGCATGAACTGTTCTTGCTGTCCGTCATTGTCGACGTCGTGGCTTTGAGCCCCGTACAGCAATTGCAAATCGCTGCCGTCAGGATTCATCTTGTACAGATTGAATTCGTTGGTGCCACCCACGTTGTCCCAGCGCGAGAACACAATCGTGCCGTCGTCGAGCACAATCGGGTTGAGCTCGTGGCTCTGGTTGAAGCCGATCTGCTGAATTTCGGTCCCATCTGTCTGCATCGTGTGCAGCAGGAACGCGGGTTCGTTTTCGTCGCCGTCGAGTGCCGGGAACTGGGGCTTACCCTCGTCAAGCAGAATGGCAACGGATTGGCGCTGACGCGTCGAGCTGAATACCAGTCGACCATCCGGCAGGAAGCGCGGCGCAATATCATGGCCCGCCTCAGCCGTGATGTCGGAGGCGATGACACGACGGAGCGTATCGGTAGGGATATCGTATTCCCAAATGTTCCAGGTGACCTGCTCTTCTTCGTCGGCATCAGGGTCGAACGGGTATCGCATCGCGAACGCCACTTTTGTGGCGTCGAATGACACGCTGACGTCGCGAATGTCTGCGAGCTCCATCGTGAACTCGCCCGTGAGATTCACATCGGGCGTACTCGGCGAAGCGCGGTCGCGGAAGAACAACTCCGCGCCCGGGTTGAAAGAGAGCACCTCTCGGATGTCCTCTTCCAGCAAGACGCCGTCGTCGTCCACGGGGATCGGTCGTTTGACATAAACAATCGGGAACTCGAGCGCGACCGGATCCGGCGCTTGCCCGGAGCCGAAGCCCACCGCATCGCCATCACCACCCGAATTACATCCCACCAGGACTGCGAGTGCTGACGCCACTGCTATCGAGCGGACACAGGTTGTAGTGCTTTTTGTCACCGCTACCGCTTTATCCATCACAACACCTCGATGCACGCATCGTGGCGTCGTCTCTGCGGCGGGTACTCCCGGGAGTTCCGCGCCGACCTATGCCAATTGAACGTAACGGCATGGTGACGATCGCCCGTCGTGCATTCTGTTAACAACTTCACAGTTCGTCTGCGGCACGGGTCGCCAGTCGTCGGAACTGTGCGCTCTACCCGACCGGGATTCTCATCACGCTGAAGGGCAGGCACGGCGCGAGTATAGAAATCAGAATCGGCGCTCGTAATGTCTCGAAATGACGACAACGGGTTTGCGTCGCGACCGGTGCCACCGACACGGCGCACGACACCTGCGCAGAAAACCAAGACAACACAGGGTTTGTGGGCAAACACGCCTTTTCACCGTCGTTAAGGCACCTGCAAAAAGCCTGGACCGGTTTTTGTGAACTGGCGCACGCGGACCTCACCAAACCCCCGGTGCCAATGCGCGGCACCCCTGTCTCGTTCTCGCGACAAAAATTTTTTTCAACAAAAACAAATACTTGAGCGACCGGTGTTTACCTGCTGTCCCAAGCTCCCGACAAGCGCTTTACATATCGTTGCAGGCTGCGACACCCCACAATTTTTGCTAAGTCGCTGAGTTGAAAAGCGCCGCTCAAGTTGTGACCCAAGAGCGGCAAGTGCTGGCTCGCCGATTGCACCAACCCCCGTGTATCGAACCGCCAAGGGCTGCCCGTTGTGGGTGGCACGCCACACCAACTTCGGGATTGTGAGCGTGATCACTGCAAGTCTCGTGAAGTGCGATCAGACTTTTGCAGAGCTCAAAGAGGGACGCGATACAGCGCTTCTTGAAGCGTTGTTGAAGACAGAACCAATGAGGTCACAGCCGTAGTGCAGCAATACGGCAATCGGTCAAAGCAGGGTCAAGATGAAGACATCGACGATTACAAAAACAGCACGGCTTGGGGTCGCAGGATTGACGCTCGCGTTAACTGTGGGCAGCGCGTTTGCCGGTCCGCGTGAGCAGGCCAAGCGCATTCACGACCGTCTTGCGGGTGTTCCCCCAACGGCGTCCGTACTCGACGCCATGGAAGCTCCAATCGCGGGCGGCAATGCCATCGCGGCAGCCGAGACGGCGATGGAGAACAGCGCGTTCTACAGCGTGACGCTCAAGAACTGGGCGACGCCGTGGACGAACCGCGATGGCGATATTTTCGCCCCGCTCAACGACTACACAGCCACAGTGATCGGGATGGTCAGAGATGACGTGCCCTTTAATGAAGTGCTGTTCGGCGACCATCTCTACGTCGGCGCCAACGGCCTTGGGGTCCCGGGCTACTCGATGACCAACAATGATCACTACGAGGCGCTCGAACAGAACGCCATCGATCTCAAAGACAATCTCGTCGCGACCACGCAATCGGCTCAGACCGACTTGCCGGCCACGGCGACTGCGGGCGTCATGACCACGCGCGCCGCTGCAGAGGCCTTCTTTATCGCGGGCACCAACCGCGCGATGCTGCGTTTCACCCTCATGAACCACCTGTGCCGCGACCTCGAGCAGGTCGCTGACGTGACCCGCCCGCCGGATCGCATCCGCCAGGACGTCACGCGCAGCCCGGGCGGTGACAGCCGTCTGTTCCTGAGCAACTGCATCAGCTGCCACAGCGGGATGGATCCGCTGGCGCAGGCGTTTGCGTACTACAACTACAACGAGGAAACGGGTCGGATCGAATACACCCAGGGTGCGGTCCATCCGAAGTACTTCAACAACGACACGAACTTCGCATTCGGCTTCCGTACGCCCGACGACGCCTGGTCCAACTACTGGCGTGATGGGCGTAACGCATTGCTGGGCTGGGACAACAGCCAGCCGGGCTCCGGCGCCGGCGCGAAGTCTCTGGGCATGGAACTGGCAGGCAGCCAGGCCTTCGCCCAGTGCCAGGTCGAAAAAGTATTCGAGAACGTGTGCCTGCGTGAGCCCGGCGATGCCGCGGATCGCGCGCAGGTCGACGCGATGACGGCGTCGTTCGTAGGCAGCAACTATCGGTTGAAGCAGACCTTCGCCGAAGCAGCCACCTACTGCATGGGCGACTGAGGACACGATCATGACGACAAAAACTAAAGTTCATACCGTGGCCCGTCTTGGCGGCCTCCTGGCTGTTGTCGCTTTGATCAGCGCCTGCTCCGGTGGTGGTGCCGAAACCCAGGTCAACCCGGTGACGTCCGTTCCCGACACCACGGGTTACAACGGCCCGGCGCCGCTCACGGCAGACGTCCAGGCATTCCAGATCAACCTCTGGAGCAACGTTCAATCCGAAGCCGGCTGTGGCGCTTGCCACGGCGCTGGCGGACAGGCCCCGACCTTCGCACGTGTTGACGACATCAACCTCGCCTACGACGCGGCCAACACGGCCGTTAATCTGGGCGCTCCCGGTGAATCGTTGCTCGTAACCAAAGTCGCCGGTGGCCACAACTGCTGGTCCGGCAGTGACGCCGTCTGCGGTGACCTCATGGAAACCTGGATTCAGGGTTGGGCAGGTGAGCTCGTCGCCGGCGGTGGCCGCACGATCGAGCTGGCCGCACCGCCGATTTACGATCCGGGCGCGAGCCGTAATTTCCCGACCGACCCCGGTCTGTTCGCGAGCACGGTGTACCCGATCACGCAGACCTATTGCTCTGGCTGCCATCAGTCGGGCGCACAGTTTGCGCAGGCCCCGTTCCTGGCGGAAAACGACGTAGAAGTCGCTTATGAGGCCGCGCGACCCAAGATTCTGCTTAACGACCCGCAGAACTCGCGTCTCGTGCTGCGTCTGCAAAACGAATTCCACAACTGCTGGAGCGGCAACTGCGCCGCCGACGCCGCTGCCATGCAGACGGCCATCGAGGCTATGGCCAATGCCATTACGCCCACGGCAGTTGATCCGAGCCTGACCTTCAGTAAAGCGCTGACGCTGCTCGACGGGATCGTCGCCAGTGGCGGCAGCCGTTACGAAGCCAACGCCATTGCAACTTACGAGTTCAAGACGGGCGAAGGCCTGATCGCCTACGACACCAGTGGTGTGTCACCCGCGCTCGACCTCACCATGTCGGGTGATGTCGGCTGGGTCGGCGGCTGGGGTATCGAAATCCGCAACGGTAAAGCCCAGGGCCGCACCGCGGACAGCAAGAAGCTGCACGACCTCATCAAATCGACGGGCGAATACGCCATCGAGGCCTGGGTCGTGCCGGCCAACGTGGTCCAGGAAGAGGCTCGCATCGTGAGCTACTCCGCCGGACCGACGGCACGCAACTTCACGCTGGGGCAGACGCTCTACGACTACACTTTCGCCAACCGCAGTGACGTCACCGACGGCAACGGCATGCCTGCGCTGCAGACGCCCGCCGCTGATGAAGTGCTGCAGGCGACATTGCAGCACGTGGTCGCGAACTACGACCCGGTCAACGGCCGCAGCCTGTGGGTTAACGGTCAGCTGATCGATATCAACGACGAAGTCGGCGGTGGCAGCATTGCCGACTGGGATGACACCTTCGCGTTCGTCCTCGGTAACGAGGTGTCCAGCGACGGCCTGTTCGCCGGCACGTTCCGCTACGTGTCGATCCACAACCGCGTGCTGACTGAGGGGCAGATCGCGCAGAACTTTGATGCCGGTGTCGGTGAGAAGTTCTACCTGCTGTTCAGCGTCTCGCATCTGGTAGACGTGCCCGAAGCCTATGTGCTGTTCGAGGTGGCGCAGTTCGACAACTACAGCTACCTGTTCAACGCACCGCACTTCATCTCGCTCGACACGTCGGCGACCTGGGACGGTATTCCGATCCAGGGTATCCGCGTAGGCGTGAACGGCACTGAGCCGCCGGTGGGCCAGGCCTTCCGCACGGTCAGCACGAGTCTTGACAGCACCTTGCTCGAAGAGCTGGGTCAGCCGCTGTCGCCGTACGGCGCTGTGTTCCAGCAGGAGCAGGGTCCTGAGGGTGACGAGTTCTTCCTGACCTTCGACATCCTCGGTGACAACGTCAACGTCCGTACAGACCCCGTACCGCTCGCCTCTGGCGAACCCGCGGATCTGCCTGAAGCCGCAGACATCGGTGTCCGCATCTTTGACGAGATTGCAGCAACGATGTCGCAGGCCACGGGCGTATCTCGGGCACACCCCGAGGTGATGCTCACCTACGACGCCGTGCGTCAGCAGATGCCGTCAAGCCCGCTCTTCGGTGGCTTCCTGGCCTCACAGCAGGTCGGTATCTCTCAGCTTGCGGTTGAGTACTGCAACGCGCTTGTTCAGGACACGGCACTGCGTTCGAGCTTCTTCCCGGGTATGGACTTCAACGCCCCAGCGAACAGCGCGTTTGCCACACAAGCGGGCCGCGACCTGGTTATCGATCCCGTGGTAGATGCCGTATCAGGCATCAACCTGGCATCGGAGCCGGCACGCGTGGTCATGGAAAACGAGCTCAACGGGCTGATTACGCGACTGACCGCGTGTGGCGCCAGCTGCGGCCCGGATCAAACAGAAACCGTCGGCACGGCCGTCTGCGCGGCAGCGCTGGGCAGCGCCTCCATGCTGGTGCAGTAAGACTTTTAGACAGGAACCGAAACCATGGCAAAGAAAAAAGAGAATCTGCACCCGGATACTCCGATTCTTCACCCGGACCACAAGCGGCCGAGTACTCGCCGCGAGTTTGTCGCCACGGGCCTGATGGCAGGCACATCGACGCTCATGTCGGGCGGCCTGTTCAGCCTGTTCGCGAATCCGATGGAAGCGCGAGCGGCACTCTCGCCCGATCTGCAACCGCTGCGTGCGGGCTGCGGTCTCGAGCTGGCTGGCGCGGGCAAGATCCCGTTCGTGTGCTTCGACCTTGCGGGCGGCGCCAACATGGCAGGGTCCAACGTGCTGGTCGGTGGCCCGGGCGGTCAGATGGATTTCCTGTCAACGGCGGGCTACAACAAGCTCGGCCTGCCCGGTGATCAAACGCCTGATGTAGTCAACCCCGATACGGGCACCAATGACTTCATCAACACGGACCTCGGTCTCGCGTTCCATTCGGACTCGGCATTCCTGCGCGGAATCCTTGAGCGCGCGTCTCCGGCAACGATCGCCAACACCAACGGCGCGATCCTCGTGGCACGTTCCGAGAACGACACGGGCAACAACCCGCACAACCCCATGTACGGCATTGCCCGCACGGGTGCGCGTGGTGAACTGCTCGACCTTATTGGTTCGCGCACGTCGGAGTCGGGTGGCAACTCGATGGCGCCGGCCGCGATGATCGATCCGGCTCTGCGGCCTTCCAAGGTCGACCGTCCTGGCGACGTCACGGGTCTCGTCGACACGGGCAAGCTCGTCGGCCTGCTCTCGCAGGAAGACGCCGTAGCCGTGCTCGAGTCCGTTTACCGCCTCAGTGACCAGAAACTGGGCCAGGTCGACACCAAGATCGACGCTGACGCCGTGGTTAAGGACCTCGTCTCCTGCGGTTACCTGAAGTCGGCCGATCTCGCCGACCGCTTCGGTGATCCGTCGCAGCTCAACCCGTCACTGGATGCAGACCTCGTCGGCCCCGCAGGCATCTTCTCGCAGGTCGAATACGACGATGACCGCGAATTCCGCAAAACGGCTTCCGTCATGAAGCTTGTCGCGAACGGCTACGCCGGCGCCGGCACCATCACAATGGGTGGCTACGATTACCACGGTGGTCGTCGTGCTCGCGGCGAGGTACGTGACCTGCGTGCCGGTCGTTGCATGGGTGCCGCACTCGAGTACGCAGCGCGCCGCGGCGTGCCGCTCTTCATGTACGTGTTCTCGGACGGCTCGCTGTCGAGTAACGGCATGATCGACGACACCGAGGACGGTCGCGGCAAGCTCGAATGGGCATCGGACAACCAGAGTACGGCTGCCTCGTTCATCCTGGTCTACAACCCGAACGGTCGACCGCAGCTGTTCACGGGTGACAGCTTAGCTCCCGAAAACCATCAACAGATCGGACACTTCCGGCCCGATGGCTCTGGCGAGACGAGCTCAAGCCCGATCGCAAACAACGTCAACCTGCTCGTGGAAGCTGTGGTGCTCAACTACCTGGCGATCCACGGCGAACAGGCGAACTTCGAAGTCCTGTTCCCGAACCACGGCCTGGGTAACGTACAGCTGCGAGACAGCCTGACCGCCTTCAATCCGATTATCTGACGCCTGGCGTCAGATCTCCTGACGAAAGCAGGTCGTTTCCGCCTGTCGCTCGTGCCGGTGCCGTAATGGCACCGGCTCTTTTTTTTAGCCCTCGGTCGCAGGCGCGTCCGAGGCCACGTCAGCCGGCGCGTCCATTTCTGGACCCGGCATGACATCTTCCGGGACCGAGTCGTCGGGCGAACCCGACTCGACAAACCGGACAAACCGGTCCATCTGCTCACCGAGCACGCCATCCACGGCCGGTGCAATCCGCTCCAGGCCCTCGGGGTCATAGCCGCCGACGCGGTACTCAAGCGCGATGTCGGTCGCATCCTCACTGGGCAACAGGCTCACCGTCAGGTTGCCGTCGACCCCCATGAGCCCCAGCGGCCCAAGACCACCCGTCAGCCGCAGCAGCTTGTTCTCACGCAGCATGGTGACGGTCAAATGCACGACGACGTCATTGGTCCCGATGCGTTCGCAAAAGCAGCCTAGCGGTCGCGCCTCGATGTACAGGCTCTCGGCATTGCCTGAGTAAGTGTGATCTGGGTGCCACCACTCGCCGACGTGGCCGAGCAACATGCGCCATGCCGTTTCGGGCGGTGCAAGCACCGTGCGCTCGTGTCGGACGACAAAGCCCGTGTCGGCGGCGTGCAACACCTCGGCCTGCGCCGCAGGCGCGATCAGTGATGCCATAAGCCCCACCGCGGCCAGGCGCGGCACCAGTCGCTGTGTAACGCTGTTCATGGGCGCAGGATACAAGAAAAGGCGTTCACCCTCAGGCTGGCGCGGGTTCGACGTCCCGCACGCCCCAGAAGCACGCCAGCGCGGCGCCACTGAGCAGGTGCCAGACCCCCCACCAGCCGGCAACGAGCGCCATCCCACCCAGGCCGTCGAAGAACGCGAAGATCAGTGTCAGGCCCAGCGCCGAGTTCTGAATGCCCGTCTCGATGGTCACGCTGCGCCGAACGCGCGGGGGCAATCGCACAAGCGTTGCCATAAGGAAGCCCGCAGCCAGCGCCGCCCCGTTGTGCAGCATCACGACGCCAGCAATGACCTGCGCCCATTCGACGAACAGAGACCAGTTGGCCGCAAACGCCGCAATCACAAAGCCCGCAAACACGACCATCGAAAACCGGCGAAACGGCAGTCGCAGACGCTGCGCGATCGCCGGGCGGCGTGTCGCCAGCCAGCAGCCCGCCATCGTCGGTACGACGAGCACAAGCACGACGATGACCAACATGCGCACTACGTCGATCTCAACACTGCGCAGCAGCGCGCGCGTCTCGGGCAACACGCTGCCCCAGAGCGCGATGTTCAACGGCGTCGCCAGAAATGCAAACGAACTCGTGATCGCCGACAAGGTCACACTAAGCGCAACATCGCCGCGCGCGAGGTGCGAGAAAAAATTGCTGACACTGCCACCCGGGCAGGCGGCCACGATAATCATACCGAGCGCGATCGAGGGTGGTGGTGCGACCGCAATCACCAGCGCCAGCGTCACAGCGGGAAGGACGAGCCACTGCGACACGAGACCCGTGATGAGCGCGCGGGGACGCCTGCTGACACGGCGAAAGTCGGCGAAGTCGAGATCGAGCGCGATGCCAAACATGATCGCGGCCAGCAGCACATTCAAGGCCACCAGCGCATCGGCAGAGAAATTCAGGCGGACGGCATCAAGCACGTCGCAACCCCCCGGGCGAGCAGTACCAGCCACACGCTACCGCATCTGCGGCGCGTGGTCAGCGGCGCTATTGCCCCGGCTTATTCGAGGTTGTAGTCGAGGTAGGCGTAAACGCGCTGCGCGACCGCCTGGCCGCGAACGAGCCGCGGTTCGTATTCCCACTCGGAGATGGCGCGCAATGCGGACCGGTCGAACAGCGAGCCTGAGCTGCTTTCAACCACTTCGATCTCGCGGGTTTTGCCGTCGGTGCCGACCGTGAACTCGACCTTCACGCGGCCATTAACCCCGCGCTGCAGAGCGCGACGCGGGTAGATGGGTGCGACGGCCTTGGTGCGGCGCAGCGTCGCGGCCGAGACCACCTCGGACGTTGCGGCTGCGATGAACGCCTGGTCGACCGCGGCGAGCAGTTCCGTCTTCTCGGCGGTATCCGATGTGACGAGCTTGCCGTACTCGCGGTAGAGCCGGTCTGCGGTGCCCGGATCGGCCGCGACGGAAGCGTTGCGAATACCCGAGGCGAGCGCGGCAGCGACTTCGCCTTGCAGCGATTGACGTGTCGACGCGTTTGAAACGTTGTCCAGCAGGGCGACGGCGCCACTGCGACCACGGAAGTTCCCGGAAGCCAGTGCTTCACGCACGGCGATCTCACCGGCGTCCTGTTGCGGCGCGGCCGGCGGCGGTGTCGGCGTTGATGTGGCGGTCGCCGGCGCTGTGCGCGCGGCAGCCCTGGCTGCGGCCTGTTGCTGCTGTTGGACGCGCTGCCGCTCCGCAGCGGCGGCGCGTTCGGCGGCAGCCTGTGCCGCGACACGCTGCGCATCGATCCGATCACGGACGTCGGCGCGCAGCGTCAGCAACTCACCAGCCTGCGTGCGCGGCAGCGCGGCCAGCGTATCGAGAATGGCGTTCGCCTGCGTCTCATCGCCTGCATCCGCCGCAGTCAGCGCCAGCGACGACTGTGTCTGACGGAAGTCGACGAGACGCTGTTCAAAACGCCCAATGCTGTCGTGTTCGAAGCCTGAATTGTTGAGCTGCTCGACAACATAATTGGCGCGCGACCAGTCCTCGCCGCCCAGCGCGGCATCGACCAGGCTGCCCACACGGTTCACCACGGCATCCACTTCGGCCACGACCGTGTCATCGGCCTGCGCCTGCTCGAGGAACAGCGCGTAGTAGTACAGCGCATTACTGCCCGCAGGCTCCGTGAGCATGCCGGCATCAGCCGCGAGGCGTGCGCGGGACAAGAGCTCACCGTTGGGCGTTTCCGCCGCTACAACAGCCTGCACCTCGGCCTGCTCGGGCGTGGGTTCCGCGGCCACCGCGGGCGCACTCTCGACGACTTCGCCGTCCGAACCCAGGAAAAACCAGGCCGCCATCGCAGCAATCACGACGAGCGCACCGATCAGGATCGGTGTATCGAATGATTTCTTCTCCGCCGGTACGGGGGCGTCAAGAACGGCCTCGTCGCTCATGGCCTAGTCCTTTTTGCGTTTCCAGATGCTGCCGATCGAGCGAATCCGCTTGAACAGCTGGTCCACGGCACCCGACTGCTCGGGTTCGTCCTGTGTTTGCTCCACGGCCATACGCGGAACCAGGCTGGGATCAGCACGCATCTGCAGGTGGCGCAAGGCGCCGCCGTTGACGTTTTGCATGAGCCTGTCGTGGTTGACGGGCTTAGCCATGTAGCGGAAGACCTGGCCGTGGTTGATCAGCGAGATCATTTCCGCTGCGTCGCGGTCATCACTGACCACGATCGCGATGAGTTCGGGCAGGTGCTGCTTGAACTTGTTCAGCACCTTGCGCAATACGCCGCCTTCACTGGCCACCTCGGAGATCAGTACGCCGGCCTTTTTGGCCGAGATGAGCTCGAGCACCTTGAGCAGGCGATTGGCGTGGTAGAGCTTGTAGCGGCCCTGCATCGCACCTTCGACTTCCTTGAAGAAATCGTCAGACAGCGTGAACACGACGACGCCCACACTTTCCATGTCGCGGAACGACTCGGAGTTTCGAATCTGGACTGAGTCTCCAGACAACACGACCTGTTCGCCCTGCGCCTCGAGGTCTTCTTCCTCGGGCGTCTCCTGCACCTCTGGCTGCGAAGCCAGCATCGCGGGCACGAGCGAGGGTGATTTGCGGCGCGAGATCGGCCGGGTCTGCGTAGCCAGCGAGTCCGCGGGCGCATCGTCGTCGCCGTCTGCGTCACCCGTCGGCGGGGCCTGGACCGTGGGCGAGTCAGGGGTCAGTACAGGCGCGGCCGAGGCCTGCACGGCCTGGTCGATCGTTGCGCGCAGGTTGTCGGGCGGGCACGGCTTCGACAGGAAGCGGAACACCTCACCAACGTTGATCGAGCCTTCGATGGCATCAAGGTCGGCATATCCCGTGAGCAGGATGCGCATGGTGCGCGGTGCCTGTTCACGCACCGCACCCAGCACTTCGACGCCTTCCATTTCAGGCATGCGCTGGTCAGCCACGATGACGTCCGCGTCGTGTTCGACGCAAAACTTCACAGCCTCCTCGCCCGACGTGGTCAGATAGAGTTCATAGTCACGCCGAAACAGGGCCCGCATCGCATTAAGCACGCGCTTTTCGTCATCGACGAAAACGACGCGTGGTTTGCGGTCCAAAACTGTTGCTGCGCCCTGGTCAGTACTCATGGCTTGTGCTTGGTTCGCGCCCATTGTTGCCTGGCTCAGGCGGATTTTTCCGCGGGAAAGTCGAGTTCATTCTCTTCGTCCAGCACCAGACCCTCGATCCGCAATGTGTCGCCTGTCATGGCTTCAAGCTCGGCGAGCTCTCGGGCCATGTCACTCATTGGCGCAGATTCCGTACGCGGGAGGCTCAAAGTGAACGTCGAACCCTCGCCGAGCGTGGACTGAATGTCCAGCCGCCCGTCGTGTGAGTCGACAATCTTCTGGCTGATGGAAAGGCCCAGGCCCGTGCCCTTGCCCACTTCCTTGGTCGTGAAGAAGGGGTCGCGGATCTTGGCGAGTGTTGTGTCGTCCATGCCGTGGCCCGAATCCTTGACGCTTACGTGCACGTAATCGTCGTCGGCCCAGGAGCTCAGCGTCAGCGTGCCGTCGCGCTCCATGGCATCGGAGGCATTCTTGATGAGGTTCAGGAACACCTGGTTGATCTGGCTCGGCGAACAGGTCACGAGCGGCAGCTCGGCGAAGTTCTTCTCGATCTTGATACCGCCCTTGAGCGCGTTCTTGGCAATGACGAGCGTCTTCTCGAGGCCCTCGTTGAGGTCCGCCTGCGCCGTCGCGGCGCGGTCGAGACGGCTGAAGTCCTTGAGCGACTGCGCCATCTCGGAAAGCTGCTCGAGACCTTCGACGCTGTCTTGGAGCAGGTCGTTGCACTCGTCGAGGTCGTCGCGCAGACCATCCTTGTTCAGTGCTGCATCGAGACGCTTAAGCTGGGCCACGAATTTCTGCTTGTCGGAACCACCCTCGCGGACCACGCGAAGCATGTCGTCGGCAATGTCGGCGAAGTGATTGAAGCTGCCCAGGCGCTCACGAATCGTCGTGGTGTTGCTGAGCAGGTACCAGAGCGGCGTGTTGATCTCGTGACTGATGCCGGCCACGAGCTCGCCCAGCGACGACATCTTCTCGGCCTGTACGAGCTGGGCCTGAGACTCACGAAGCTCTTCGAGCGCCGCGCTGAGTTCTCGGGTACGTTCGTTCACACGCTCTTCGAGCGAGACGTTGAACTGCTCGAGCTCAATGTTGGCGTCGGCCAGCGTCGCGTTACTTTGACGCAGGCGCAGACCAATAAGCGCAATACCCAGGATCAGCAGAACACACACGGCCGCGAGCAGCAGGCGCGCCCGGTCGGCACGCGAGGTGACGGCCGCGTTCATCGAGGCGACGGCGCCGTAGAGGTCCTGGGCACGACTGGCGTAGGTGCTGCCCGTCAGTTTGCTGAGTGCCGTCTCAGCCGTGCCCCGCTCGGCCAGCAGCACACTGGCGGCGTCGAGGACGCCCGACAGGGCACGCGGCTGACGACCGGCGTCGATCTCGGCCGTAAACGCGTCGAGACGGCGCTGCAGCTCTTCAACGGGAACCGTCGATTCGCCCGTGGCAAAGTCCAGCAGTTCGGCGGTCAGGCCAAACAAAACCTGCGAGGAGGCTTCGTTACCCCGGTCACGCAGCAGGCGCACGGCCGCTGGGCCATCATCGCGCAGCACGGTCGCCGCTGCGGCGATCCGGTCTTGTGCGTCTGAGAACTCCGTCACACTCGTGAGCATGCTGTTCAGCGTCGAGATGTAAGCGGAGGCCGACGCCATGACGTCGGCATTGCGAATGTTCTGGGCGGGTGCACGCAGAGTCTCGGTGCCGCTCTTCAGGCGGCTCGACAGCGTAGCCACAGTTTCGGGCACGGTCTGGGCCTGGCGGGCCGTCACACTCAGCGTATCCGAGAGGGTTTCGTAGTCGCGCTGGCCCTGGCGCAGGGCAGAGACGTAGTTGCTATAGTCGATGTAGAACTGGGCACTGACGGATCGCGACTCGCGAACGAGAATCGCGAGCAGGACGACAATTGAAGCCGCAGTCAGGGCGATAAGTATCTTCTTCAGCATTCCTGGTCCGGCCTGGGCCTAGTGGAATTGCAACCGTAGGCGATCGGCGACAAGCGGTCCGTGACGTTCTTCACATGACACCAAAAATATTCTGTCAAAAACGCCGCAGAACCGGGCCTGCGGGCCGAAATTGCGACGTTAAGACAGTTCCTCTCTCCCATCCGTGCTGCAGGGCCCAATGACCAGCAGCCTCGAGTTCTATGGCGCCGCGGGCGAGGTCACGGGCTCCTGCCACGTCCTGCGCGTCGGCGGCCGCAGCGTGCTCCTCGACTGCGGCATGATTCAGGGCGGCCGACGCAATGAAGCGCGCAACCGCGATCCGTTCCCGTTCGACCCGGCCGACATCGATGCCGTGGTGCTGAGCCACGCCCACCTGGATCACAGCGGGCGCCTGCCTTTACTGCGCCAGCGCGGCTTTCGCGGCACGATCCACACCCAGAATGCCAGTGCCGGCCTGGTGCCGATCCTGCTCGCCGACGCCGCCTCGCTGGCCGAGCGCGATGCCACGCGCGAGACCATCAAGCGGGCACGCTCTGGCCGACCTCCTGTCAAACCTTTGTTTACCGCCTCGGACGCGGCCGGTGTGGAACGCCTGCTGCGCGGCCACATCTACGGCGAGACCTTCGAGGTGGTGCCAGGCCTTCGTGCGACGTTTTATGACGCCGGTCACATTATTGGCTCGGCCTGTGTCCAGCTCCGCGTCGAAACCGCGAACGGACCTCGTACTTTGACCTTTTCGGGCGATCTTGGCCAGTACGGTACGCCCATTCTCGAAGATCCCGTGTCACCAGAGGGCAGCGACCTCGTTCTTATGGAAAGTACCTATGGCGGCCGGCTGCACCGGGAACGCAGCGAAACCGTGGCCGAGCTGGGCCACATCCTGAAGCGCGCCACTGAGACGGGCGGCAACCTCATCGTGCCCGCGTTCGCGATCGGCCGCAGCCAGGAGCTCCTCTACCTGTTGGGCAAACACGCCAACGACTGGCAGGTGGATCGATGGCGGATCTTTCTCGACAGCCCCATGGCCATCGAGGCCAGCGAGGTGTACTGGTCGCACAAGCACCTGCACGACGACGAGGCGCAGCGCCTGGCCAATGCGGACGGCATGCCGCCGCTCGACAACCTCTACCTGACACGCTCACCCGCTGAATCACGTGTTATCAACCGCCTCGAGCGCGGCGCGCTGATCATCGCGGGCAGCGGCATGTGCAACGGCGGACGCGTGCTGCATCACCTCAAGCACAACCTCTGGCGGCCCAATGCCCACGTCGTGATCGTCGGCTGGCAGGCCCCGGGCTCGCTAGGTCGCCGCCTCGTGGACCGCCACGACAGCGTCCGCATCCACGGCGAGACCATTCGGGTCCGGGCGCAGATCCACACAGTCGGCGGCCTTTCGGCGCATGGCGACGCGGCGGACTTGTCACGCTGGTACGGCGGCCTGGGTGGCAAGCCGCCTGTCTGGCTCGTACACGGCGAGCCCGATTCAGGCGAGGCGTTGGCCGATCGACTTCAGCGCGATCACGACTGCCGCGTCACCCGGCCGCGCCCCGGCGATCGCATCGACCTGGACGCCCTCGCATGAACGAACACATCGAGTCGCTGGCCGAATTACTGGACCACGGCGGCCGCATTGCGGTGCTCACGGGCGCGGGCTGCAGCACCGACTCAGGCATTCCCGACTACCGCGACGACGAGGGCGAATGGAAAAACGCGCGCCCCGTGATGTACGCGGATTTCATGGACCAGGACGCCGTGCGGCAACGCTACTGGGCACGCAGCATGCTGGGCTGGCCGCGCATGAACGAGGCCCGGCCAGGTCGCGCGCACACGGCACTCACCGAGCTCCAGCGCGCGGGTCACGTTGAGCGACTGATCACGCAGAACGTAGACGGCCTGCACCAGGCCGCCGGCAGTGAAGATGTCATCGACCTGCACGGGCGGCTCGACGAAGTGGCCTGCCAGAACTGCGGCCTCGTGCTGCCGCGCGCCGACTGGCAAGGCACGATCGCGGACGCCAATCGCGAGTTCCGGGCGCTGGTGTCCTCGGTGCGTGAGGCACCCGACGGCGACGCCATCATCGAGGGCGCCGACTACAGCGCATTCACCGTACCCGACTGCCCGCGTTGCGGCGGCATCATCAAGCCTGAAGTCGTGTTCTTTGGCGAAAACGTGCCGCGCGAACGTGTCGATGCCGCCTACGACGCCGTTGCGAGCGCGAACGCGATGCTCGTCGTGGGCTCGTCGCTCATGGTGTTCTCAGGCTTTCGCTTCGCGCGGCGCACGCGCGAACTCGACAAGCCGCTCTACATCATGAATCGGGGCCGCACGCGCGCGGACGACATCGCCACGGCCAAGGTATCAGCGGGCGCAGCCGAAGCACTTGAGGCGCTCACCGCGGCGCTGGGCGTATCCACTGCGACCAGCGCCTGACCGGCGTCAGCTCACACGGCCCCGCAACAACAGCATGCCTAGGCCAAAGGCCATGCAGGCGATGCCGGCCCAGAGCGCGCCGATGAAGGCCACCTGCGCTCCGAGCACGAGCACGAAGCCGGCGACGAGAACGGGTACCGACGGCGGCAGCACACTGGCGCTCGTGCGACGCCAGCTCACGATGAGCACGAGACCAGCCGCGAGTACCAGCAAGAGTGCTACGGGCAACAGCGCGAACTGCAGCCAGGCCTCGTCCCAGTCCGTGCTGGCCACGATCAACAGCATGAAGATGAGCGACGCGGCCGCACTGGCCACGAGCGCCAAGCCCAGCACCAGACGCAGCGTCGCGCGATTGCCGGGCAAGCCGCTCATCTACGACCCGGCGCTGTCCCAGTCACCGCCAAGTGCCTTGTAAAGCCGCGTTGCGGCCAACAGGACTTCGCCCTCGGCCGCCGCCAGCGCGTCGTCGACGGTGGCGAGCTGGCGCTGCGCGTCGAGCAGGGCCAGGTAGTCGACAAGACCCTCGCGGTACAGCCTGGCGGCCAGGGACTCGGCTTCCGCCGCAAGCTTCTGCGCTTCACGGACGGCGAGCACAGCCTGGTTTGCCGCGGAGTAGCCGGCGATCGCCGACTCGCTGTCGGCGAAGGCACGCAGCACAGCCTGCTCGTAATTGGCCAGCGCCTCGCGCTGGCGCGCGTCGGCATTGGCCTTGGCTGCGCGCAAGCGACCACCCTGGAACACGGGCCAGCGCAGGAACGGCAACACGTTGATGCTCCGTGCATCACCACTCAGCAGGTCGCTCGTCGCACCCGCTTCGAAACCGCCACTCGCCGACAGGGTCAGGCTGGGGAAGAACGCCGCAGCGGCGACGCCCTGGTCCGCCACAGCGGCGGCCAGCGTTCGTTCTGCGGCGCGCACGTCGGGGCGACGCCGCAGCACGTCGCTCTTGAGTCCCGCCGCGATGGCACCGGGCCCCGCGGGATCGGGTTCGCGTACGGAGAGTTCGAGCGCCGACGACTCACTGCCCACAAGCACGGCGAGCCGTTCCAGCGCCGCCTCGCGCGCCGCAACGAGTGGCGGCACGCGGCTCTGGAGCTCTGCGAGTGCCGAGCCCGCACGCACGGCATCCAGCCGGCGACTCAAGCCCAGCCGCACCTTGCCTTCGATAATCGACAGCGACTCCGCCTGCAATGACACGTTGCGCTCTGCCGCGATAACGCGACGCGAAAACGTCTGCCAGTCCGTGTATGCCGTCACGGTCTCCGCTGCGACCTGCAGCGCGACGGCCTCGGCGGCCGCAACGGCGGCCTGCGCCTGGGCATCGGCGCGCTCGACGCTGCGCCGGATGCCGCCCGCGAGGTCGAGCTCCCAGCTCGCTTCCAACGTGGCGTTGTAGAACTCACCGTCGCGCGGAATGATGCCGGAGCGGATGAGCTGCTCGGCCACACGCGGCGTGACCAGACTCTGTTCGAAATTCGTGTAACGCGCGTCGGCGATGACAACAGGCAGCCGGGCACCGAAGGCCGCGCGACGACCCGCGACGGCGGCCTCGACACGGGCCAGCGCCGCCTCGAGTTCGCGGTTTTGTTCCAGCGCCTGGGTCACGAGCGCCGCGAGCGCCGGGTCGTCGTAGTCGATCCACCAGCCCGCGTCGCCACCCGCTTCCGCGTCGACGCTTTGACGCCATTTGGCGTCGTCGCCGAAGGTCGGTGCCTCGAAGTCGGGACCAGCGGCACAACCCGCCAGTACCGCCATGCTCAAGACGATGCCTGTGGCGCGCTTCATGCCGGCACCTCCGCGAGCGCCAGAGGCTTGCCCGTGCGTTCACCGATCTGGCACAGCAGCCGGTACACGGCCGGCGTGAAGAACAGCGACAGCGTGATCGAGAAGCCGACGCCGCCGGCAATCACGATAGCCAGTGGTGGCCAGAACGTGCCACCCGAGAGAATCAGCGGCACAAAACCGCCGATGGTCGTGAACACCGTCGACACGATGTGGCGCGTGGCGCCGACCGTAGCTTCGACAATGCCCTCGCAGTCGCCCGCGCAGGCGCCCGCATCGGAGCGGATCGCGGCAATCACGACAATGGTGCCGTTGATGGCCACGCCGATGAGGCCGGCGACACCGATAACGGCGTTGAAGCCGCGCGCGTAGCCACCAATCCAGAGGCCCAGCATGCCCAGCCCGACCGAAAGAAACGCGACAACGGCGATGACGGTCGCCAGCCGAATGCTGCGGAACGACAGGATGATCGTGGCCAGCATGAGCATGCCCAGGATCGGCAGGTAGGTCAGCAGATTACCGATTGCATCGGCCTGTGCGTCGCTGTCACCGACCGCGCGCAGGCTGTAGCCCGGCGGCAGCTCAAAGCCCGCTTCATCGAGCGCGACGGAAATGGCATTGGCGACGTCGACGGCGAGCGCATCACGCGTGATGTAACCAAGCACCTTGTTGGCGCGCACGCTGTCGCGGCGCGAAATACGGCCCGATTCCGGCGTTAACTCGAGTGCGCCAATGTTCTGGGCATCGATGACGGCACCATTGGCGACCAGCTTGGCGGCGTTCAGTGAGTCCAGCGCGTCACGCGCGTCGGCGCGGTAGCGGATGCGAACGGGTAACTCTTCGCGACCCTCGCGCACCGAACCGCCCGTGCGGCCTTCGAGGCTGGCCTGCAACTGTCCCGCGACAGCGTCGAGCGTGAGTCCGGCCTGGCGCACGGCGATCTCGTCGGCGACAAACGACAGCTTGGGCTCGCCGCCCGTAATCGATGACCGCGTCTGCACGATCTCAGGGATTGTGTGCATCACGCGCCGCGCCTCGTTACCAAGACGGATCAGTTCGCCCACGTCGGGGCCTTCAATGGTGAAGCCCACGGGCGCCTCGACGGGCGGCCCCTGCGAATAGGGGTTCACGACGATGCGTGCGTCGGGAAACGCGTCAGACAGCTCCGCACCCAGCACGCGAGTGAGCGCGTCGGCGCTGTCAACCGTGTCGGTAAACACCACAGCTTGCGCATACGCCGAGTTGTTGCGGTTCCACATGATGCGGTTGTAGTAGATGGTCGGGAAGCTGTGACCGACGAGCCAGTGCACGTCCGTGATGCCCGCCTCACGGGCGAGCCGCTCGTCGATCTCGCGCGTGAGATCACTGGTGGCCTCGACCGCTGTTCCTGACGGCATCCAGACCTGGATTTCGAACTGGTCACGATCGGCCGTGGGGAAGAACTCCTGCCCCAGCGTACCCGCAAGCAGGAAACCCGAGATCGGCAACACGAGACAGGCCAGGAGCGTGACCACGGGACGTCGCACAGCGGCGGTGACGAGTTTCCGGTAATGCTGCGCAAGTCGTTCATTGCTTGCGCCATCGCTCCACCAGTGGCGCCGCTGGCCAGGCTCACACCGACGGATAAAGCGTGCCGCAAGCGCCGGTATGACCGACACGGCCAACACGAATGAGGCCGTTAGGGCGAGGACCACGGAAATGGCGATAGGACCGACAAAGTCGCCCATGGCGCCCGGCAACAGGAATACGGGCATGAAGCCGAGCACGGTGGTCAGCGTCGAGGCCAGCAGTGGCACGAAGAGGTGACTCACGGCGTGGCGCAGCGCCGCTATGCGTTCGCTGCCCGCATCGAGATATTTCTTCACCTCGTCGGTCATCACGATCGCGGCATCGATGAGCAGACCAATGGCCACGATCATCCCGAAGATCGACATCTGGTGGATCTGCTGTCCGGCGGGACCCAAACCAAACACCGTGATCGATGCGGACAACGGTAACGCCGAGCCGACGATGAGTGCGGCGCGCCAGCCCATGCCGACGAACACGACCAGCATGACGACGACGGCACCGGCCATCAGGTTGCCGCCAAGCGTCGCAAGACGGGCCTCGGTGTAGCGGCTCTGATCAAACACGATCGTCGCCTCGGCCCCGGCACCGAGCTGTTCATTAAAAGCGTGCACGGCCTCGCGCGCGCGCACAGCCCAGCGGTCGAGGCGAATATCCGCATCGGTGCGCACACCGAGCAGTACGCTGCGCGAGCCATTCGTCCAGGCGATTTCCTCAGCGGGCTCGCGCCAGCCGCGGCGCACATCGGCAATGTCACCGAGGCGGATCGCACCGCCACTCTGGTTTTGCACGAGCGGCGTATTGGCGACCGTGGCCGCCGAGTCGAACTCGCCCTCGACTTCGAGGAACAGGTTGCGGTTGCTGTTGCGCAGTGCGCCCGCAGGCAGCTTCGGGTCACCCGCCGCGATAAGGCGTGACACATCAGCAGCGGTCAGCCCCATTTGCGCCAAGGTATCCGGGTCGACGGTGACGCTGATCTCTTCTTCGGGCTCGCCGTAGTAGCGCACGATATCCGTGCCCGACAACGCTCGAAGCTCCTCGGCGAGTTGATCCGAGATGCGGTACATGAGCCCCAGCGGCGGCTCACCGGCCTGCGTCCAGCGCACCGCAACGAGCACGCTGAAGGCCACGGCCTCGATCTTGTCGTCAAAGATCGGTTCGAACGCCCCTTCGGGCAGGTCGGGGACGGTGTCGCTGGTGCGGTCACGGATCTTGGAGAAGACCTGCTCGTTCTCGTCAGGACCGATGTCATCGGCGAGCTCGATTGAGAGTGACGAGATGCCGTTGCGCGAGGTCGACTCGATCTTCTTGATCTCGTTGAGCTCCTCGAGCGCGTCCTCAAGCTTCTCTGTCACCAGCGCCTCTACGCGTTCGGCGGAAGCGCCCGGCAACAACGTGATGACGTTTGGGTAGCGGTTGGTGATGCGCGGGTCTTCGATCCGCGGCAGGTTGGACAGCGACGACCAGCCCGCGAGCAACACGATGATAATCGTCAGCCAGAGCAGGTAGCTGTTTTCATACAGGCGTTCGGCGGCGCGCGAGACGCCGCTCTTTTTGCCGCGCGGCTTCATGGCGTTTCGACTCCGGCGTCGTTTTCGGCGCGCAATTGAGGCGCAATACGCACACCCTGCCCCGCAACCACGCGGTGCAAACCACCACCGACGATCGTGTCACCGTCCTCAAGCGCACCGCGCACGAAGACGCGATCCGCCTCCTGGTAGATGATCTCGACGGGGCGACGCTCGAGCACATGCGTGGCCCCCGTGCGCTTGGACGCCTCCGTATCGCTGTTGCCACGGTCGCCCTCGCGCACAGCGAGCACGTTCCAGACCCCGCGCGCGCCTTCGGTCAGCGCGTCGACGGGCACCCAGAAGCCCGTATCACGAACAGTGCGGTCAAAGCGCAGCTCGGCGATGTCGCCGACGCGCGCCGGCGCGCCGTCGTCGAGCTCGAGGATGACTTCAATGGCGCGCGTACGCAGGTCGCGTCGCGCGATTACGGCGCCCACGGTCGCCGCCGCGGCGCGGCCATCGATATCGAGTTCGACACGGGCGCCTTTAATGAGCGAGTCCACAACGTCGCCCGTGACGGACAAGCGAACCTCCAGAGATGCGGCCTCCTGAACTTCCAGCACGGCCTGGCCCGCACCCAGCACCTGCCCCTCGTCAGCGAAACGGCCGACAACGGCCGCGTCGTAGGGCGCACGGATTTCTGACTTGGCCAGGTCGATCTCGATGCGGCGCAACTGCGCCTCGGCAGCGACCGCAGCTGCGTCCGTGCGCTGCGAGCGCTCGCGCGCCTCGTCGACTTCCTGGATCGACACGCCGTCAAATTCGAGTGCGCCCTCGACGCGTTTTAGCGTGGCGGTAGCCAGCTCAGCCTGCGCCCGCGACTGATCGACAGCCGCGCTGGCCTCGGCGCGCGCAGCGACGAGACGGGCCGTGTCGAGCCGTGCCAGCACAGTACCGGCGCTCACCGTCGCACCCTCGTCGACCAGCACGGCGGCCAATTCACCGCCGAGCTCGAAGCCCAGCGACGAGCGTCGCGCGGCCTCGACCTGGCCACTGAAGCGTTGGGCAACCTCGTAACTCTCCGCCTCCTCGGCCGTGTAAGGAGCAACGGCCAGCGCGCTGGGCGCTTCGGGCGGCGGCGGCGCGTCGCTACAGGCGGCAAGCAGGGTCAAGCAGAAAACGGCCGAAATCGACCGGATGGGGCGCAAAAAGGGGCGCATGTCAGTGTCCTCTTGGGGGGAACACGCTGGAGTGGCGTGCGGAGGCGTGAGTGATATACTGGACGGTATAGTTTGATATTAGACAACAATTACGGAACTGTCCAGTTTGATTATGAGCGAGGCCTTGCCCAACACCGAACCAACCCCGACGCGCGCTGGACGCCCCAAGAGCGACAGCAAGCGCGTGGCGATCATGCAGGCGGCCACTGGCCACTTCATGAGCGAGGGCTATGAACGCACGTCGATGGACGCCATTGCCACAGCGGCCGGGGTGTCGAAGCAGACTGTCTACTCGCACTTCGCGAACAAGGACGCGCTGTTTCGTGAGTGCATTCTCAACAAAATTCGCCGCTACGGCCTCGATTTGAAGGATTTCGAGCCCGACACGCCGTTGCGCGACGTGCTCGAGAGCACCGGGCGACGGTTTCTTGACCTCATGTCCGATGAGGACGTGATCTGCATGTACCGTCTGTTGATCGCCGAGACCACCGCCTTTCCGAAACTCGCCTATGCGTTTTGGGAGACGGGCCCAACCCAGACGATCGCTGCCATAGCGAACGTCCTGAGCGAGCGCAGCGCGCGCGGCGAATGCCGGATCGATGACCCAAAAGTGGCTGCGGGCGACTTCCTCAGTCTTGTCGAATCGCACTACCTGAAGCGCCGACTCATGCGCCACATCACCGAAATCGATCCCGATGAGCGTGATGCCCATGTGACGCGGTGTGTTGATCAGTTTTTGCGCTTGCACGATCATCGCGGCTGATTGCTCGTCCGGAATGTCTGAATGACTCGCGTGTTACTGGGCTTCGCCGCCCTGTTTCTCGTCGCCCTGCTTGTCGTACGTCTGGTTTACGGTGGCGGGCGTCCCTACCCTGAACTCGTTATTCAGCAGGGCTCGGATGCAACCCGCACCGAAATTGTCTTCGAGTACGCCGAGCCCATCGGGGGTGTCGCGGTGGCCGATGGCGATCGGGTGTTCTTCACGGTGCACTCGGCCTCTCGCCCGCAGGGCAACCAGCTGCTGCGCATCGAGGACGGCATCGCCGAGCCGTTTCCCGACGGGGCCGCACAGCAAGACGACTTCGTGACGCCCCTGGGCCTCGCGCTCGACGGTAATAACCGGCTCTGGGTGCTGGACCACGGCAAGCACGGCACGGCCCCTGCCCGGCTCATGGCCTTCGACGCCGACTCGGGCGAACGCGTCAACGAGCACAGCTTCGACGCAGCGATTGCGCCCCGCGGCAGCTTCTTGCAGTCACTCGCCGTGACCCGTGACGGCGCGACGGTGTATGTGGCCGACACGAGCCTGTTCCGCCGCAAACCCGCATTGATCGTCTATGACGTCGCGTCGGGCACCGCGCGGCGCGTCCTCGAAGGCGCGATGCCCGTGACCAGCCAGGGCTACCGGATCGAGGCGCGCGGCAAACGCATGCAGTTCTTTGGCGGCCTGTTTTCAGTAATGCCCGGGATCGCGGGCGTCGCGCTCGACGCCGATGAGCGCTGGCTGTACCTGGCCGCCACCTCGCACGATGGGCTCTACCGCGTCGCAACAGAAATGCTGGGCGACCCGGCGGTGGCACCGCAGACGCTTGAGGGCAGCATCGAGCGCTACAGCGACAAGCCGCTGAGTGCGGGAGTGGCCATCAGCGACACGGGCGACCTGCTCATAACCGACATCGAGAATGGTTCAGTCATCCGCGTCGGCGACGACCGCCGACCGCGCGCCTTTGCGGCACCGGATGATCTGCGCTGGCCTTCGGGCATCGCCGTTAGTAACGACGGGGCGCTCTGGTACGGCGACAGCGCACTGCAGGACTACCTGTTTGGCAGCCCCGAGCAGGTCGAGGCCGGCGCGCCCTACCGCATCTACCGCACGCGTACCGAACCGGCACCCTGAGTGCAGACGGCACTGATCTACGCCGCGGTCGTGCTCATCTGGGGCTCGACCTGGATCATGATCAAGTTCCAGCTGGGGACCGTGTCGCCACAGGCGTCGCTGGTCTACCGCTTCGCGCTGGCGGCCATAGTCCTCGTCATCTTCGGCCTCATTCGTGGCCGTCGCCTGCGCGTCACGCGCGCAGAGATGCCCATGGTCGCGACCCAGGGCGTCTTCATGTTTTCGGCCAACTACTACTTCGTCTACCACGGCACGGAATACGTCACGAGCGGACTCGTGGCCGTGTTGTTCACAGCCATGGTGGTCATGAACCTCGTCAATGAGCGCGTATTCTTCGGCACACCCATTCGATTGGGCGCCGTCGTCGCGAGCGCGTTGTCGCTGGCTGGAATCGGCATGATGTTCTGGCCCGAGGTTAGCCAACTCACGCTGGCCGACAACTCAGTGCGCGGCGCAGGGCTCATCCTGATGGGCGCGCTCATGGCCTCGTTTGGCAACATGGCGGCTATCTCAAACACACGACAGCGCTTGCCCGTGGTTGCGGTCAACGCCCACGGCATGGCCATCGGTGCCGTCTGCTCCGCAGCGTTTGCGATTGTGCTCGGGGAACCCTTCTCGTTTGACTGGCGCTTCCCCTATGTCGGATCGCTCGTGTTCCTCGCGATACCTGGAACGGCAATCGCGTTCGGGCTTTACCTCGTGCTGCTCGACCGCATCGGCGCCGCGAAGTCGGCCTACACCTCGGTCATGCTGCCCGTGGTCGCGCTCGTGATATCGACGCTCTTCGAGGGCTACCGCTGGTCAGCACTGGCGCTCGCAGGGCTCGTGATCGCCGTTGCAGGCAATGCGCTGGCGCTGGCCAGCAAGGGCGAACCCAAGCAAAGCGCTTGATTGCGCGGGCGGAGCCCGTAGCATTCGCACCCATCTTCAATTCAACAGGGGACGATCGTGTTTGGTCAAGACGAACAACAGGGCCTCGCTTTGCCCGAAAATCTCGCTGACGTCGACGTCGGCGGCCTGCTGACGCAGGCGCAGGAACTCGGTATCGATCTGGGGATCAAGATCGCCGGCGCGCTGGCCATCTTCATCATCGGCCGCATGATCGCGCGCATGGTTGTCGGCGGTATTCGCAAGGCCATGGGTCGCGTGGGTGTGGACGAAACGCTGCAGAGCTTCCTCGGCAATATCCTGAGCGTGCTGTTGACGCTGGTCATCTTGCTGGCCGCGATCAGCTTCATGGGCGTTCCCACGGCCTCATTTGTCGCCGTCCTCGGTGCCGCCGGCCTGGCCGTCGGTCTGGCCCTGCAAGGCTCACTCGCAAACTTCGCATCGGGCGTTCTCATCGTGTTCTTCCGGCCCTACGAAAAAGGCGATTACGTGGAAGCCGCGGGCGTGGCGGGCAGCGTTGATGCGGTGACGATTTTCAATACGATCCTCATCACGCCCGACAACCGCCGCGTCGTGGTACCAAACGCCAACATTACGGCAGACGCGATCACCAACTACTCGGCCAACGACACGCGTCGCCTCGACATGGTCATTGGCGTCGGCTACGGCGACGATCTCAAAAAGACCAAGGCCGTTCTGACCGAGGTGGTCACAGCCAACGAGAACGTGCTGCCAGAGCCTGCACCGACCATCGAAGTCAGTAACCTGGGCGCCTCAAGCGTCGACTTCGTCGTCCGTCCCTGGGTCAAGACGAGCGACTACTGGCCCACGCACTTCGCACTGACGTTGGCCATCAAGGAGCGCTTGGACGCCGAGGGCATCTCGATTCCTTACCCGCAGCAGGACGTGCACCTGCACCAGGTCGCCGCCGACTGATCGCATGGAAGTTCGGGTACTCGCCAGTTCGGCAACGGATGTGCGCGGCGTTCAGGCTCTGGCCGCCGCGCACGGTCTGCCGTGCACCGTCGAGGTTCTGGGCATGGGTAGCGAAGCCGAGCGCTCGCATTACCGAAAACTCAAGGCGCAACACGACTGGCAGAACCTCCCCATGGTGTTTCTCGATGAGCGCTTCGTCGGTGGCGAGCCCGAACTCGCGGACCTGCTGGGCGGGCGCAATGCGGGCGAGCCGCAAGCCGCGTCGGTCGCACGGGTTCTGGGCTACGGCGGCTTGCTGCCATTCTTTGCGCTCGCGCTGGCGAGCGTCCTGGGCTGGGAAGTCTGGACCCTCAATACCCGCGACTGGCTCACGGCCTACGCGGCGACGATCTTGAGCTTTGTCGGCGCCGTGCATTGGGGCGTGGCGCTCGGCCAGCCCGCCTTGCCGGCTCGGCGAACCTGGCTCGCGGGCAGCGTACTTCCCGCGCTCGTGGCTTGGGTGGCGCTGGGCCTGCCGGCCCCTGTCGATCTCTGGGTGTTTGTCGCCGCGTTTGTCGCCTGGTACGCCTGGGAACGCAGCGTGGCCTGGGACGTGTTTCCAGGTTGGTACCGCCAATTGCGCACGGCGCTGACGACAGGCGTGGCTTTGGCGCTCGCCGCTGTCGCTATCTGGTCGTAATCGGACCAAAAAAAGGTGGCTGGTAGCCTGAGCACCCGGGCCCACGGTTTGCTAGTCTTGAAGCATGACCGGCCACTCGGTGCGGCTCGCGCCGATCCGGCGCATGCCCCGCCCCCACAAGGGAATGCCGCTATGCCACAGTCCGATGCCGCAGGGGTCTCGCCCACCACACGGGCTCTGAGCCGCACCATGCGCCACGCCATCTGGCTTGCGCTCTTTGCTGTGGCACTTGTGGCGGCACCGGTGAGCCAGGCTCAGACCGCAAGCGTGGCGCCCATGCTCATCGAGCTCGACGCCAATGCACGTGCCACCCCCGAGGGCAGCGCACTCGCCGACGCACAGGACCGGTTTCGCAGCGTCCTGGCCGAAGACCCCCGAAGTGCGTTGGCGCTCGCGAAAGAGGTCGTAAGCCTCGCCATTGCGGCCTTCGGTAACGATGACCCACGCGTTGGCCTGGCGCTCACCAACCTCGCTATCGTCCAGGCCGACACGCGTGACTACGCGACCGCGATTGAGAACTACACAGCCGCGATCACGAGCCTCGAGCTGTCCACGGGCACCGCCGCGGCGCCCGAGCTTGAATTGCCTTTGCGCGGGCTCGCAGACGCCTACATGGCGACGGGCGCAGTCGAAGCGGCGATCCCGTTGTACGAACGCGCCATTCTGGTTACCCACGTCAATGATGGCCCGTCCAATCTGGACCAGATTCCAACGGCCGCATCGCTGAGCCGTGCCTGGTTGCTGCTAGGCAAGAACCGGCGCGCGACCACCATCCAGGAATCGATCTACCGCCTGCAGCAGCGCAACATGGACGAGTCGTCGGACGGCTATGTCGATGCGCTCATGCAACGCGCGCAATGGTATGAAGGCGTGCGCGATTTCTACGCGGCCGCCAAGTCTTACCGCCGCGCCGCGCAGACGCTGGCCACCCACTACGACCCCATGGACGCGCGCCGCATTGAACCGCTGATCGCGTTTGCATTTTCGGCCCCGCAGAGCGCCACAAGCCCATATAGTGGAGTAGATCTCGGTGGCCGCAACCTCACGTTTATCATCCTGGAAGCACGACGCGCTGTTGACGAGGCGGTAAAGATCGCACGTGCCCAGACGGACGAGCATCCGCATGTGTTGCCAATGACCCTGGTCGCCCAGGGCGACTGGGCCATGCTGTTGGGCAACCGCACTCTGGCCTGGCGTGCGTACCGTGAAGCCTGGGCGTTTCTCGACGCAGACCCGTCATTGCATCGGCTGCGAGACGAGTTGTTTGCCGAGCCCACACTGCTCACGAGCGTCCGCTTTGATCGGGTCTACTCAAGCGGCTTGTTTCCGGCAACAGACGACGAGGATTACCCGCAACGGGGCTTTGTCGAGATCAACTACAACGTCAGCGTGGGCGGCGCGCCCGTGAACCTCGAGATCGTCGACAGCGAACCCGCAGGTCTGCTCGACGGTCAGGTGTACCGCGGCATGCCGAGCTTCGTGTTCCGACCGGCGTTCAGGGATGGGCGAGCCGTGAAATTCACGGGCATGACCTACCGCCACCAGTTCCGCTACAACGGCAACCGCTTCACGGAGCGCGAGCGTGACTTCGTGAAGCGCACACGAGCCCAGCGCGCACTGGCCAAGGGCATACGCGGCGACTCCGGCGCCGGCTGACCAGCGACTGCGCTACCAGGTGTAACGCACCTTGTAGCGCACCGTCTTCTTGCCGTCGGCGGGTACGCGCACATTGAAATGGATAGTCCGACTGTCGATCTTCTCGTAGTCGTCGCTCTCGCCCGAGATGTTCCAGTTCGCGTAGCGGTACATCGACTCCGCGATGGTCACACGTTGCGCGGCTTCCTTGCGGTTCGTAAGCGTGATCTCGATGGTCTCTTCGATCCAGCGCGACCGTGAGTCGATGGCATAGTCGGCTTGCTTGCGCTGGCCCGTGACGTCAAATGCGCTGCCCATACGAACCCGCACAGGCTCGTTGCGCGCTGTGTGACCAATCACGTCCTCGCCAATGAACTCGAGCGTGCCGTCGGCGTCATCGAGTTGTGACACGCGCAGGCGGCCCGCAGGCAGCGGAATACCAAGCCCGTCTCGCTTGCGGTTCTCGAACTCCAGATACACATCCACCTTGGGATTCGACTGCGCGCCAAAGCCCCGGTCGACGATGCCCTGCCCCGCGATGCGACCGTCGGGGAACCCGTAGTACACGAGCTGCTTCTCGGCAGGGACGCCCGCGGCCTGCGGGAACAGCTCGATCTGTTTCGTCGCGTTGTTGGGCAACGTCGTCTCGCGACCCAGCGTGTAAAGGTGGAACTCGAAGAACGCCTTCTCTTCGAAACCGCTGTCCTCGGCAAATGAGGCCGAAAGCCGCTCTCTGCGCCCCCGGAACGACTGCTGCGCCGTCACGCGCTGCACGTCACCGGCCACGAGCTTGAGCTTGGCGTCCTCATAACTCGCGCCGCTCTGGTTGACGATACTCACCCAGGCACCCACACCCAGCGTGCCGGTGTCGCCGTTACCTTTGGGCGTCCAGACGAGGTTGTAGTCCGCCCACCAGGTGATGCCGGCAGTCTCATAGCTGACGCGGGTCTCGTGTTCGCCCCCGCGTTCGGCGGCCAGGTCCCAGACGAGCGTGGGCCGCGTCATGAGGCCACCGGGAAGCTCACCTAGGGCGACATGGTTCCAGTCGGAGAGCACATCCACGCTGCCGTCGCCGTCCTGCAGCACGATGCCACCGCGGGTGCTGAGCAAGGTGCCTCGGCGCTCGCGAACAGCGTCACCCTGGCGCTGGGTCACGACCACCTCGCGATCGAGATAGCGCTCCAGCAGCTTGTCGCGGTCCACGAGGTCAAACCGGAAGTCCTGCTCAAGCACGCGCGTACCGTCAGGGTCCGTAAGCGACTCGAACCGCACCGTGGTCGGATCAATGAGCGCGGCCACATCGTTGCGGGCGTACTGCCCGCGTCCGGCCTCTAGCGTCATGCGGCGCTGGTCCCGGACGATGGCGTAGCCGGGCAGCGCCTGACCGAAGTAACCGGATCCGCCCACACCAGGCCGGTAGAGCCGCGGATCGACGGCCCCCGGGGACGCCTTGCTGTAAATCGTGATTGCCGTCTCGGCGCCCACAGACGCGGCCGCGCAGACCATCATCACGCCAGCCGCTACTCGAAATCTGATATCAACCATGTCCTTGTCCCCTGTGGCACCAATCCGGCGCATCCGGCCTATCAGGCATCGCGAAGCCCGCTAGAGGCTAAACTATCCGTAAGGGGCGCTGTCTATTATTCGCTGGCATGCCATGATGCCCTGTAACCCGGTTACGCTCAGGACCCTATGATTCGACGCAGCAGACTCAGTTCCCCGACCCGACTAACCGCTCTGTTCGCGGCGCTGACCTGCGCCGTGTTGCCGCAGGCGCTGAACGCCGACGAGGTCGCACCCGCGGTACCCGAGTTCATCGACATCACTGACGCCGACCTGGCCACACCGCTAGGTGCCGATCTCGATGGCTTGCAGAACGAATTCCGCGCGAACGTGGGTGTCGACGCGGCGCGCGCCCTGGAGCTTGCGAAAGAGATCGTTGCGCTGACCGCCGAGGCATACGGCGAAGACCACGACAACCTCTCGCGCGCGCTCACAAACCTCGCGATTGTGCAGGCGGAGAACACTGAGTACGCGGCGGCCATCGAAAACTACCGCGCAGCGATCATCTCGCGCGAACGCGTCGATGGCACGCTCGTTGACGGTGAACTCATCAATCCCCTGCGCGGTCTTGCCAATGCGTTCATGGCGCTCAACGAGATCGATGCGGCGATCCCCGTCTACGAACGCGCGATCCACATCTCGCATGTGAACGAGGGGCCCAATAACCTGGACCAGGTCGAGATTATCGACGCGCTGAGCCGCGCCTATTTCTTCCAGGGCGACCTCGACACCGCCAGCGACATGCAGGACACGATCTTCCGCCTGCGCCAGCGCCGGTTCACCGAAGAGTCCGACCAGTACATCGACGCCCTCATTCAGCGTGCGACCTGGTTTTCGCGTCTGGGTGACTTCGAGGAGGCCGTGCAGGCGTACCGGCGTCTCGAACGCTCGATCTCGAAAAAGCACGGCTCCGACAGCCCGCGCCTCATCGAACCGCTCGTGGCACTCGCCACAGCAGCCATCAGCATCACGGATCTCGGCGAACCCGCGATCAATGAAGGCCGGCGCGCTATGGCACGCGCCGTGCGTATCGCCCGCAACAATGGCGAAGAAGACCCGGAGCGCCTGGCGCGCACCCTGGTCAAGCAGGGGGACTGGCTCTCGCGCCTGAACCTCATGCGCAACTCCCGGCTGCCCTACCGCGAAGCCTGGCGCACGATGGATGCCAACCCCGAGCTTCATGGGCTGCGTGACGAGCTGTTTGGCAGCCCGGTACCGATCCTTCGGGTGCCGTTCCGATCCATTTACGGCCAACGCGTCAACGAGTCGGCCGACACGGCGCGATTCCCGCAGCGCGGCTATGCAGACGTCGCGTTCGACGTCGATCCGCTGGGACGACCGTTGAATGTACGCATCGTGGGCGGCAACCCGCCGGGCCTCATGGACGGTCACCTGCGCCGCCAGATTCGACGCTTCCGCTTCCGCCCGGCATTCCGCGGCGGGCAGCCCGTCGTGTACACGGGCCTCGCCTATCGACACCCGTTTCGCTACGACGAGTCCCGATTCACGGACCGAGAACGCAAGACCATCGCCACGACGACCTACGGCGAGGAGCCTGGCTCCGACGAGACGGCCGCGGCACCGATTCGACGCAACGTGAATCTGGATCCGCGCCGCGACGAAGACTTAATCGGACGCACAATTTCCGTACCCACGGAAACCACTGCGCCCACAACCACGGAAGACACGGCCGAGAACACCACGGATGGGCCCGCAACCACAGAATCGGCGCCGACCGATGCGGATGCGGCAGCGACAGGCGATGCGGCCGGGAATTCCGAAGAGACACCGTCGGAAACCACTGATACACCTGAGGAATCCGAAGACGGTACTGAATAAGGCGGGGCCCAGTCCCCGGGGAGGCTAGCAGCGTGACGATTCGATTCACGGCTGCGCGCGTGGTGCGCGCTGGCATGCTTGGTATGGCCCTTTCGGCAACCTGGCTGCTGCCAGGACCTCTGGCCGCGTCTTCAAACCAGGACCTGGCGCCGTCAGCGTTTGAGCTGACGCCGACCCAGCTTGAGTCCGCGGCCGGCGCGGCGCTGGCCAGCGAATACGCCGCATTCACCGAAAACCTGGAGAGCGATCCGGCGACGGCCGCCATGCACGCCGAAGCCGCGGCCAAGCTTGCCGCCGATCAATTTGGTAGCGCTGCACCGGAATACGCGACCGCACTTGCCAACCAGGGCCTCGCTGAGCAGGTGGCCGGACGGCTCGATCGTGCCGTGCTCGCCTACGAGGAAGCGATCCAGGTCATCCAGGCCAACGAGGGCGAGAACAGCGTGGCCCAGGTAGCTGTCGCCAACGCGCTGGCCGAAACGCTCATGGCACGTGGTGACCGCCGCGATGCCACAAAGCTGCAGGAACGCACATTCCTGTTGCAGAAGGCCTACTACGGCGACGACTCACCGCAGCTCGTGGACGCGCTGTACACACGAGCGCGATGGGCTGAGCGCACGAGCACAGCCGAGTCGGCCGCGCGCGCCTACCAGCGCATCGTGAGCATCGTCGGTGAGCACTACGGCGAGTTTGAGACGGACCTCATCGAACCCCTGATGGCCTTCGCGTTTGTATCGCTGGACCGCGAGACCGGGAAGTTCGCGCGCACACCGCGCAGCATCCAGATGGAGGCAGATCGTGCTGCAGCCCGCGCCGTACGCATTGCACGCAGCACCGCCGACACTGATCCCGCATTGCTGGCCCGAACACTTGTACGTCAGGGCGACTGGATGCAGTTCATCGGACTGCGCCGGCGCGGCCAGCAGGCCTACCGCGAAGCCTGGGCGATGATGTCTGAGAACCCCGGCCTCACCGAGCTTCGCGCGGAGCTGTTCACCACACCGACCTCGATCTACGCAGCGCCGCTGCGGCGCGTTTACAACGCATCTCGCGAAGGCACCTTCGACGAGCGCGACTTTCCGCGCGAGGGCTTTGTGGAAGTCCGCTACGACATCAATCCGCGCGGTCGCCCCGTCAACATTCGGATCATTGACGGTTACCCCGCCGGCCTGCTCGACGCCCACATTGTGCGCCAGATTCGCGGCTCGCTGTACCGGCCCGAGTACCGCGACGGCAAGCCGGTTCGCCAGCGCAACCTGACGCTGCGCCACACATTCTCCTACGACGACACGCGATTTTCTGACAGCGAGCGCGCCTTCATTGAACGCGTTGCCAGCGAACGCGTAGGCAAGCGTGACGACGACGAATCGGGCTCTAACGGTGGCTGACCGCGCTGGGGCGCATCATCCCCGCGCCGCCGTGCTGGCGCTGGGGCTGGCATTGTGCCTGATCGCACCCGAGGCGACCGCGCAGCAGGCTGCTGTTGCGCTGCCCGAGCCCGTTATTCTGCACGACACCGAAGTCGCCTACCGTAGCGGCGACGACGAGCTTGAAACCCGCCTTGAACGTGCTCGGGAAGTGGTGGCGCAAGCCGCAGCCGCCAAGGGACTGCGCGACAACAGCGTCGCCAGCGCGCGTCACAACCTGGCGCTGCTGCAAGCTGAGGACGGCAACTACGGCCCCGCGATCGAGAATTTCCGGGCGGCTATCGCGACACGCGAGGCGGTCGGCAGATCGCTCGTCGCGCCGGACCTCGTTAACTCGCTCGTGGGGCTGGCCAATGCGCTTGAGGCAGCGGGCGAAGAAGAAGCGGCGATCACCACCCTCGAACGGGCGATCCACATCGCGCACGTGAACGAGGGCCCCGATACGCTGTCGCAGGTCCCCTTCATCGATGCGTTGAGCGAGCTTTACGAAGACATCGGCGATTCGCGTGAGTCGCGCCGGATGCATGATCACCGCTACCGGATCGTCCAGCGGAGCTTTGAGGCCGGCGACGACGCGCTCGTCGACGCACTCGAGTATCGCGCGCGCTGGGCACGCCGGGTCGACAACGACGAACTCGCCTCGCTTTGTTACACACAGATCACGCAGGGCCTCGCCAAGCGATTCGGCGACAAGGACCCGCGCCTCATCGATCCGCTCATGAAGTTCGCGACCGTATCCCTGGGCCGTGAGACGGGACGGTACGCCCGCACGGAACAGGGCCTGCTATCGGAGGCGCGTCGCGCGATCGGCCGCGCCGAGCGTATCGCGCGCGAATCGGGCGACGCCGAGGTGCTCGCGCGCATGCTCGTGCGCAAAGGCGACTGGATGCAGTACGTCGGCAGCTCACGTGGTGCAAGCGATAGCTACAACGAGGCTTGGGGCTTGATGGATGGCGCCCCTGCGCTTGCGCCGCTCAAGGGCGAACTGTTCGGGCAGGCCGTCGCCATCTACGAAGCGCCCATGTACATGATCTACGGTAATGCGGGTGAGGTCGACAACGACCCGCGCTTCTACCCCGACGAGGGCTTCGTCACAGTCAACTTCAGTGTGGACGCTTCGGGCAAGGTGTTCGACATCGATGTCGTCGACAGCGAGCCCACAGGCCTTCGGGACGTTTACGTCTACCGACGGCTGGGCGCCTACGTGTTCCGACCTCGATTCGTTGACGGCATGCCCGTGGCGCAGGACGGCTTTACGTTCCGCCACGACTTTCGTTACAACGCGTCGCGATTCTCAAGCAATGAGCGCAAGTTTCTGCAACGAAAGAAGGCCGAGCGTGACGCCAAGATTGCTGCGCAGCCGACTGCGACCAATGGCGAGGCAAGCGGCGGCTAATCGGACGCGGTTGACGCGTCCTTGCCGTCACCGCGACTCGTCAGCCACAACGCCAGAAACACCAGCCCCAGCGCAGCGTAGACGTTTGCGGGCAAGCGCTCATCGAGCAAGACATAGCCCAGGAAGGCGGCCCACAAGGGCGTCAGATAGTTGCTGAGCGACTGAAAAGAGGCACCTGACTCAGCGATCAATTCGTAGAACGCCAGCGCCGCGAGCCCGATGCACAGCGTGCCAACACCCATGACCGCGAGTGTCGGCGGGCCGAACCCCGGCCACACCTGTAATCCTCCCGATACGATCCAGATGGGCGCGAGCTGCAGCGCCGCCGCAACCAGCACACCCGCCGCCACCACACGCGGTGAGTGTTGCGGCGACAACCGCGCAAGTACCGCCGCCAGGCCGTAACACACGGCAGCGCCCAGCACGGCCAACTGGGCTACGACGCGCATAAAGCCACCCCCGATATCCGTCAGCGCACTGGGCCCGATGAGCAACACGACGCCGAAGAGGCCGACAGCAAATCCCGCTGCACGCCCGCCCGTGGCACGCTCATCGGGCAACAACAGATGCGCAAGCAGGAGCACCGAGAGCGGCGAGACGGACATCAGGATGCCGACGAGCGCCGACTCGATGTAGACCTGGCCCCAAGCCTCGAGAAAATACGGTAACCCGTTGCCGAACAGCGCCATGGCGTTGAAGTAGAGCCAGGACTTCAGATCACGCGGAAAGCGCTCGCCCGCGGCGCGCATGATGATCCAGAGCATGACGCCCGCGATCGCCAGCTGCAGGAATACGATATCGAGTGGCGTGTAGGCCTTGAGCGCGATCTCGACAGCAAAGTAGCGCGATCCCCAGAGCACCACGAGCGACAGCAACAGCAACCAGTGGTACGCGCGGGGTGTCTGAATCGGGGCCATACGGGTCTCGGTGCGGGCGGCGCGCTATTGAATCACGGCTGCGGCACCACATACTAGAAGGCCAGACCCCATTCCGAGGAGCCCGACATGCTGTTTGCCCGCAAGTCCACGGAACTGCCCGACCGCAGCGACGCCCTGCCGGGCCGCGACTCGCCTGTGCCCGTCGCCGACACCCATTACGTCAACGGCAACCCGCTCACGGGGCCGTTCCCCGACCACCTTGAGCAGGCCGTGTTCGGCCTGGGCTGTTTCTGGGGCGCCGAGCGCGTGTTCTGGCAGCTCGAAGGTGTCTACACGACCTCCGTCGGTTACGCAGGTGGCTATACGCCCAACCCGAGCTACGAAGAAGTCTGCAGCGGCCGCACAGGCCATACCGAAGCGGTCTCTGTCGTATTCGATCCGGCCGTCATCAGCTACGAAGCGCTGCTGCGCGTGTTCTGGGAGGCGCACGATCCGACCCAGGGCATGCGCCAGGGCAACGATCGCGGCACGCAATACCGCTCGGCAGTGTATGCGACCAATGACGCGCAGCTTGCCGCCGCGCGTGCCTCACGTGAGATGTACCAGGAACGCCTCAATGGCGCGGGCCTTGGCAGCATCACCACTGAAATCGCGACCGCGGGCGAGTACTTCTACGCCGAGGACTACCACCAGCAGTATCTCGCCAAGAACCCCGACGGTTACTGCGGCATTGGCGGCACGGGCGTCAGCTGCCCGATCGGCACGGGCGCCTGAACCCAGGCCGCGGCGCGCTCAGGGTGCGTCGCGGCCATCCCAGCGCTGCGGCACCTCACGCATTTTCGAGAGGTCGTAGCCCTGCGCGACGAGGAACTGGTCGATCTCGGTGCGTACATCGGCATCGAGCTCGGGCTCCCGCGCCATGATCCAGACGTAATCCCGTTTGCTGCGCCCGATCACCGTGACCGCATAAGCGTCGTCGACCCAGATCACGCGGTATTCGGCCTTAATCGGCCAGACGAACTGCATACCCCAGACCGCATCGCCCGTGTCCGGCCGAACCGTCGCGACCGGTGTGTACGTCTTGAGCTTTCCGTCGAAACCACCCTTGTTGAATGAGAACGTCGTGTCGATCGTGTCGGCATCGCGTCGTTCGTAGGCCTCGACCGCGTTGTAGGCCTTGGTCTCGATGAAGGTGGGGATGTGCGCGATGACGTACCAGCGGCCCATGAACCGATCGAGGTCCACCCGACTCACGGTTTCTATTTCCGAACGGTCAGCGCCGCCGAAGCTTGCGCAGCCTGACATCAGAACCAGGGCGGACAGCGCGATCGCGCTGCGTTTGAAAACGGTGTTCATGTGCATCTCCTTCGTAGGCGCAGGCGAAAACGGCTTCGGTTACACTGCAGCACGCACTATGGGAGAGTTCGTTGGCCACCAAAAAAAAGATGCCGAAACCCCGCAAGCCGACGCGAAAGCAAGCCGAAGAAGCGGTGAGCGTACTGCTGCGCTGGGCCGGCGAAGACGTGACGCGTGAAGGCCTGCTCGACACACCGAAACGCGTTGCGCGAGCGTATGAAGACTGGTTCTCCGGCTACAAGGACGACCCCGTCAAGTTCCTGCGGCGCACGTTCGAGGAAGTCGAAGGCTACGACGAAATGATCCTGCTGCGTGACATCAGTTTCGAGTCTCATTGCGAACACCACATGGCGCCCATTATCGGCAAGGCGCACGTGGGCTACCTGCCCAACAACAAGGTCGTCGGCATCAGCAAGCTGGCCCGCGTCGTCGAAACCTACGCACGCCGGTTCCAGGTCCAGGAAAAGATGACGGCGCAGATCGCGCAGTGCATCGACGACGTGCTCAAGCCACGCGGCGTGGGTGTCGTTGTTGAAGCTGCGCACCAGTGCATGACGACGCGCGGCATCCACAAGACGGGCGTATCCATGGTCACGAGCCAAATGATGGGGACCTTCCGCACGGATCCGAGCACGCGCGCCGAATTCCTTCAGGTTCTGGGCCGAAACTGAGCGCCGCCGCATCGTGTCCTCGGTGCGACCCCAATCGACCTCAGCGAGCGACCGCCCGCTGATCTTCCTGCTGGCCGCGATCACCTCGATCGCGCCGCTCGTCATGCAGATCTACCTGCCCGCCCTGCCGGGCATCGGTCGCGATCTCGAGGCGAGCAGCCGCGCGGTGCAGCTCACGTTCTCCGCCTTTGTCTTTACAGTCGGGCCCGCGCAACTGGTGTACGGCCCACTCGCCGATCGCTTTGGCAGGCGCGCGACGGCAATCGCGAGCCTCATCATCTGCCTTGTCGGCACTCTGGCCTGCGCACTGGCACCGTCCATTGGCGCTCTGGTCGTCGCACGCATCGTGCAGGCCTTCGGCAGTGCGGGCGGCATGGTGGTCACGCGCGCCGTGCTCAGCGACCGCTACGGCAGCGAAGGCATGGCGGCGCGGTTGTCGTCCGTCATCGTCGTGATCGTAGTGGTGCCCATGATCGCGCCGCTTTTCGGCGGCTATCTCACAGACTGGTACGGCTGGCGCAGTGTATTCGCAGCCTCCGGTGTGATGATCGCGGTGGTCACCACGATCGCATTCGCGAAACTGCCCGAGACACGCAAACAGGTGAAAGACCCCGAGCCTTTCATCGCGGGCACGCTGTCGCTGCTCAAGAAACCTCTGTTCCTCGTTTACTCGCTGCAGAGCGCGCTCTCGCTGTCCGTGTTCTATACGTTTATCTCTGTGGTGCCCTACGTCATGGAGAACACGCTGGGCGAGCCACCGACGACCTACGGCAAGTATTTCATCCTGCTGTCGGGTGGCTACATGTTCGGGACGTTTCTCTCGTCGCGGCTCGCGTCCGAGATCGGCATGCTCAACATGATCCGGATCGGAACGACCCTGGCGCTGGTGGGCGCGCTGGTCATGGTCGTTTCGGTGTCGACAGGGACCCTGTCGCCCGAGCGCATGTTCCTGCCCATGGTCGTGCTGGCGTTCGCGAACGGTCTGTCTTCGCCGAGCCTGCAAAGCGCGGCCGTGCTGCAGAGCAAGAATTACGCAGGGACGGCGTCTGGCATCGTCGGCTGCTCGCAACAGCTCATTGCAGGCATTGCAACGCAGGTCGTCGCGCTCTGGGGGCTCGTGTCACCCCAGCCGATGGCGGTCTTTATCGTCGGCGCGAGCATGGCCATGTTCTCGGCCACGCTGCTACTGCCCGTCCTGATTCGACGCGCAATGACGCCGACGACCGACTAGTGCTTGGCGCCCCGGGGCGCCCGGTGTGATTCGCCTAGTGGCGGGACAGAAAGTCCGGTACGCCGTCCTTACCCTCGGCCTTCTCGGACTGGGGCTCGGCCGCGACATCGACGATCCGCAGATGCACGGGGTGATCAGCAGCCATGACGTCGGCGTACATGTTCACGATTTCGCAGCCAAAGCGGGCTGCCTCGGCCGGCGACATTTTGCGAATCGTGGCCACAATGGGGTTTTCGTTGTTGACGGGGCGGCGCGCTGTGAGCCGCTTACGCATGCGGTTGAACTGGTCGCGGATACTGTCGGGCAGCTCGTCTGAGGCCAGGTGCTCTAAGGTGTCTACCCAAGCCTTGGTGAGCCGAGTTTTTGCGTTCTCGTGGCTGGTCAGGATGACCAGGGCCTCGTGAAACGAGTTTTTTATGGCCGACATAAAACCCCCGCGATAGCTCGCGTGTTCTTTTTGCCCTTTCGGGCTTTGAGGTCGGGCATCGATGGTCGCTCAAGGATTCGGCGTCGCGATCCTGGACCGGACCGCTGGGACACCGACAGCAACACCGAGTGCGTGACTCTCCCCTTCACTCAAACTTATAGCAGGTTTTTCGAAGACCCTGCAAGCAGCGGGCCTAAGCCCCCGATAAGCGACTGATCTCTATGTCCCAACGCGCAGATTCGAGCGATCCCTGGGCCTCGAAAGCGCCCGTCTGACCGACCTCCCAGGCCTCGGCCAGCGTCTCCGACATGAGCAGCTCCCGGTATTCGGCCAGTGCGGCCTCAACCGCCGCATCACCCGAAACGCCGAGCCGGATCCGGTCCTCGACCTCGAGCCCGGCCTGCTTGCGCGCCTCCTGGACCGTGCGGATGAGCTCCCGAGCCAGGCCCTCGCGGCGCAGATCATCATCAAGGGCAGTATCGAGGCCCACGAGGTAGCCGGCCTCCTCGGCCGAGGCATAGCCTGCGGCTGAGGCCGTCTCCACAAGGCAGTCCTCGGCACCGAGCGTCAGCGTGTCGCCCTCGACGTCGAGTTCGAAGGTGTCGCCTGCAGCCACGGCCGTGGCGATGTGCTCACCATCGGCCGCGTCGAGCGCTGCCCGGATTTTCGGCACCAGTTTGCCGAACTTCTTGCCCACAACGGGCAAGTTCGGCTTGATGCGGTAGTCGACGAGGCTCGCGTCGCGGGCGACGGGTTCGATCGACTTCACGTTGAGCTCGTCCTCGATCTGCTCGCGGTGCGACAGCACGGCCGCCATCGCAGCCTCGCTGGGTGCCCGCACGAGTGCACGCGCCAGCGGCTGACGCGTGCGGACGCCGCTCTGCGATCGCGCGGCACGACCGAGGCCCACCACCTTCTGTACGACATCGATCTCGTAGAGCAGGTCGTCGTCAATCAGCGCGGCATCGACCTCGGGCCACCCGGCCATGTGCACACTGTCGGGTGCCGTCGCGTGCACGCGCCGCACGAGGTTCTGGTAGAGCGATTCGGCCAGGAACGGGGTGAACGGCGCCAACATGTACGTCAGCGACGACAGGCACTCGTAGAGCGTGTGGTAGGCCGCGCGCTTGTCATCACCGTCAGCGGCTTTCCAGAAACGACGCCGGTTGCGGCGCACGTACCAGTTCGAGAGCTGGTCGACGAAGGACTCGATGGCCACACCGGCCGCCTGCGCATCGTAGCGCTCAAGCGCCTCGGTCACGTCTGCCAGCGTGCGCTGCTTCAAGGCAATGGCCCAGCGGTCGATCTCGGGTCGCGACGCAGGCGCGCTGCGGTTCGTGTAGTCGACCTCCTCGAGCCGCGCGTAGAGCACGAAAAACGCGTAGGTGTTCCAGAGCGTGTTGACGAAAGAGCTCGCAACGTCGGCAACGATGTCGACCGAGATGCGCTTCTGCACGTCGGGCGCGACGCGCGCGAGGAAGTACCAGCGCAGCGGATCGGCGCCGACAGCGTCGAACACCTCGTAGGGGTTCAATATGTTGCCCAGCGACTTCGACATCTTCTTGCCGTCAGCGTCGACGATGTGGCTCAGGCAGATCACGTTCTTGTAGGCGACGCTGTCCGACACGAGTGTGGCGATCGCGTGCAGCGTGTAGAACCAGCCACGCGTCTGGTCGATGGCCTCACAAATGTAGTCGGCCGGGAAATGCGCTTCGAAGTGTTCGGCGTTTTCGAATGGGTAGTGCCACTGCGCGTAGCTCATGGCGCCCGAGTCGAACCAGCAGTCGATGACTTCGGGAACGCGGGTCCAGGTCTTGCCGTCGAGCTCGAACGTGATGTCGTCAACTGCAGGGCGGTGCAGATCAAGCTCGGACAAATCACGCCCCGCGAGATCAGCAAGCTCACCCACAGAACCCACGCACTTGAAGTTGCCGTCGCCATCCGTCCAGACGGGCAGCGGCGTACCCCAGAAGCGCTCGCGCGAAAGCGCCCAGTCAACGTTGTTCTCGAGCCAGTTACCGAAACGCCCCTCGCGGATCGTCTCGGGCACCCAGTCGATCTCGCGGTTGAGCTCGACCATGCGGTCCTTCACCTGGGTCGTGCGGATGTACCAGGCGTTCTTGGCGTAGTAGATGATCGGGTCGCCCGTGCGCCAGCCGAACGGGTAGTTATGAAGGTAGCGCTCGGCGCGGAACAGGTCGCCACGCGCTTTGAGCAGCTTCATGAGCACGGGGTCGGCGTCCTTGAAGAACAGCCCCGCCACAGGCTCCACAGCCTCAACGAAGTGCCCGTCAAGACCGACGCCGTGCAGGATCGGCAGGCCGTTGGCCTGGCCCAGCGCGAGATCGTCGACACCGTAAGCCGGCGCCGTGTGCACGATGCCCGTACCGTCCTCAACGCTCACAAAGTCTGCGTGCCAGACGCGGAACGCCGGGCAGTCGGCATCCACCTCGAGGTAGTCAAACAGGCGCTGATAGGTCTTGCCGAGAAGCTCGGCGCCTTTCACGGTCTTCTCAACGCTGTGCTCGGCATCACCGAACACGCGCTCGCGCAGCGCGCTGGCCACGATCAGCGTCTCGTCACCATGGCGCACGTAGTCGTAGTCGATGTCTTCGCCCACGGCCAGCGCGAGGTTAGACGGCAGCGTCCAGGGCGTCGTCGTCCAGACGAGAAACGCCGTGTTGTCCTCGTCGATGAGTTTGAAGCGCACGAAGATCGAGGGGTCCTCGACCTCGCGGTAACCCTGAGCCAGCTCGTGCGACGACAGCGTCGCCCCGATGCGCGGGTCGTAAGGCACGACCTTGTAACCGCGGTAGATCAGACCCTGGTCCCAGATCTTTTGCAGCAGCGACCACACCGACTCGATGTAGGCGTTGTCGAGCGTGTAGTAGGCCTCATCGAGATTGACCCAGAATCCCATGCGCTCGGTCATCTGCTCCCAGTCGCCGATGTAGGTCATCACCGACTCGCGACAACGGCGCGTGAACGCCTCGATCCCGACCTTGGACTCGATCTCCGACTTGTCGAAGATGCCGAGCTGCTTTTCGATCTCGTGCTCGACGGGCAACCCGTGTGTATCCCAGCCCGCCTTCCGCGGCACGTGGTAGCCCTGCATGGTCTTGAAGCGCGGGAACACGTCCTTGAAGGTGCGGGCCAGCACGTGGTGGATGCCCGGCTTGCCATTGGCCGTGGGCGGGCCCTCGTTGAAGCTGTAGCGCGGCTTGCCCTCGGTCTGTGCGAGGCTCTTGGCGAACGTGTCGTTGTCACGCCAGAAGTCGAGCACGTCCTGCTCAAGCCTGGGGCCGTCGTAGCGGCCTTTGATCGGGTCGAATGTCATGGTCTCGTCCTCGCCCGGGCACAAAAAACCCCGGGCGCCTTAACTAAAGCGTCCGGGGCGGAATTCCGCGGTACCACCCGGTTTCGCGGCGCACTCGCGCGCACCGCCTCTGTGGGTACGAGACCCGGTCCGTGTCGGGAACCAACCGTCGCCATCTACTGCCCGCTATCGGGTTTCGGGGCGCCGCTCGAGGGAGATGTTCAGGTCCGGCGCAGGCGCGGGACTCTCACCGTCTCCCGCTCGCTTAAGCCTGCGTGATCGGCCCTACTGGCCCTGTCATCGCCTTCGCCGCGATCTTAGCGCGCTCTCACAACCAAAGCGAGACCGTGAGGCAACCAAACCACGATGCCGGCCACCGGTCGGCGCCCCCTCAGTTGTAGGTGTGTCGGGCGACTGGCACACCCCCACCGCAAAGGCCGACTGGCACCACAACACCCCACCCGCGATACTGCGGGAATGCCCACGTTCCCAGAACCAACCCAATTCGCCACCAACGGCATCACCCTCGGCGTCCACCTGGCCGGCGACCCCACTTCGCCCCCCGTAATTCTGTGCCACGGCTTCCCCGAGATCGCCTATTCCTGGCGCCACCAGGTCGCGCCGCTCGTCGAGGCCGGCTACCGCTTTGTCGCCCCGGACCAGCGCGGCTACGCGGGCAGCAGCCAACCGGAATCCGTCGAGGCCTACGATGTCTTCCACCTCATGGACGACCTGTGCGGCCTGCTCGACGCACTGGGCCACGAGGACGCCGTGTTTGTCGGCCACGACTGGGGCGCGCTCTTGCTCTGGCAGATGGCCCTCATGCGCCCGGAACGCATGCGCGGCTACATTGCGCTGAACATTCCCTTCGCGCCGCGCCGCGACATCGACCCCATGGTCATGTCACGGCAGGTTCTGGGTGACGACTTCTACATCGTCAACTTCCAGGACTCCGACGAGGCCGACCGGGCTTTTGATGCCAACCCCGAGCGCTTCCTGCGCGCCATGTACCGGCGTTTACCGGCTACACGTGCCGCGTTCGATGCCACGCCGCCCGAGGCCCGGCATGCCTTCAGCATGCTTCGGGAGATGCGTAAGACCGAGCTGCCGGGCGCGCCGTTGTTCGACGACGAGGAGCTCGCGATTTATGTCAAAGCCTTCAGGCAATCGGGTTTCACGCCACCGATCAACTGGTACCGCAACTGGACCCGTAACTGGGCCCTGACCGAGGACGTCGAGCAGCGCGTGCGCGTGCCCACGCTGTTCATCGGTGCCGACGACGACGTCCTCATCGCGCCGGCCCACATCGAGACCATGCGGCGCTACGTCGATGATCTCGAAGTGCACGTGCTCGAGAACTGCGGGCACTGGACCCAGCAGGAGCACCCCGACACCGTGAACCAACTGATGCTCGACTGGCTCGGCAAGCGCTACCCAGCGCGGTGACGCGCGCCTGCATCTGACGGGCTCGATTCTTCGAAATCACTGATAATTCAGCGATTTCCGAACCTATGAACACTCAACCGACCTACGCGTTCGTCGCGGGCGCAAGCCGCGGTATCGGCGCTGGCTTCGCCCGAACGCTGGCAGAACGTCCTGGCGTCGAGCGCCTCTTCGTCGCGGCGCGGAAGCCCGATGAGAGCGACGCCATCGCGGCACTGCGCAACGCCCACGGTGAGCGCATCGTGCCCGTGACGCTCGACATCGCAGACGCCGACAGTGTCGCAGCCGCGGCAGCCGCCGTGGCCGAGCATACCGACCGGCTCGACTGGGTCCTCAATACCATCGGTTTGCTGCACGCGGGCGACATGCAGCCCGAACGGCGGCTCGAAGACGTCGATGCCGGTAATATCCAGCGCAGTTTTGCGGTCAACGCCGTTGGACCACTGCTGCTCGTCAAGCACCTGGCCCGGTTGTTACCGCGCCGCGAGCCCTGCACGGTCGCCACGCTGTCGGCCCGCGTCGGCAGCATCAGCGACAACCGGCTCGGCGGCTGGTACGCCTACCGGGCGGCCAAGGCCGCGCAGAACATGCTGACGAAGACGCTGTCGATTGAGCTGGCCCGCCGCTACCGCAAGGTGCGCTGCGTGGCCCTGCACCCGGGAACAGTCGCGACCGACCTGAGTGCACCGTTCCGCGGCAACGTCGGTAACGACAAGCTGTTTGATGTAGCGCAGTCCGTGAATTATCTGCTGACTGTATTGGACCAACTCGATGATGACGACAACGGCAAATTCTTCGCCTGGGATGGCCAGGAAATTCCCTGGTAGCCTGCTGGCACTTGCGCTTGCGCTGTTCGCGCCGACGCTGGCCGCCGAACCCGCTGAGGTATTCGCGCCCTTCGGCGAACTGCTCGCGGCGAGTGTGACGGAGGGTGACGTCGACTACCCGGCGTTCGCCGGTTCGTCCGAGTTCGCCAGCATGATGGCCGCGCTGGCGAAAACGGCGCCCGCGCCCTCGGCCAGTGGCGACGAGAAACTCGCCTTCTACATCAACGCTTACAACGCCACGTCCATCCAGGGCATTCTCGACGGCTACTCGCCAAGCACGCTCTGGGGTCGCCTGCGCTTCTTCAAGCGCCGCGAGTACGCATTGCTCAACACCTCGATGACGCTGTTCGAACTCGAGCACGATTTCATCATCGCCGCCGGTGACCCGCGTATTCATTTTGCGATTGTATGCTCCTCGAAGTCCTGCCCGCCGCTGCAAAGCTGGCTTTTCGATGGCGCTTCGCTCGGCACGCAACTCGACGAGGTCACCGCTGCGTTTATCAACAACCCGGCCAGCAACCGTTTCGACATCGAGCGCCGCAAAGCCGACCTGTCGCGCATCTTTGATTGGTATGAGGACGAATTCGAAACTGCGGGCGGAAGTCTGCAGGGCTACCTCGCGCAGTACGTCACCGACGACCGCCTGCGCGAAAGCCTCGAAAATGACGACTGGGACCTGGACTTCCAGGACTACGACTGGAGCCTTAACGGCACCAAGCTGCCCTGACGGCAGCTCGGCAGCAAAGGACACACGCATGCTCATCAAACGGCCCGACCCGATTCGCCCCAGTGAGATCACGAGCGAGTCGAATTACCTGAACCGCCGCCAGCTCATGGCTGGCCTTGCGGCCGGCATCGCGCTGCCCGCGTGCTCGCCGCAGGCCGCAGAGCTGCCCGCTGAAGGTGAGCTGGCCAACGTCGCCAAGAGCCCCTACTCGACCGACGAGACGCCCAACAGCTATGAGGACGTCACGACCTACAACAACTTCTATGAGCTTGGCACGGGCAAGAGCGACCCGGCACGCAACGCCCAGTACCTGAAGCCGCGCCCCTGGAGCATCGAAGTCAGCGGCGCCGCCGAAAACACGGGCACCTTCGACCTCGAGGACTTCATCAAGCCGCACCAGCTTGAAGAGCGCATCTACCGCCTGCGCTGCGTGGAGGCCTGGTCCATGGTCGTCCCCTGGGTCGGCATCCCGCTTGGCGACATCCTGAAGCGCTTCAAGCCCACGTCGGACGCCAAGTACGTGGCGTTCAAGCCACTCGTCGCCCCTGAGCAGCTGCCCGGGCAGCGCTACCGCACACTGGCCTGGCCCTACCGCGAAGGCCTCACGATCGCCGAGGCCATGCACCCGCTGACCATTATGGCTGTCGGTGTCTACGGCCGCGTCCTACCCAACCAGAATGGTGCGCCCATGCGACTCGTCGTGCCCTGGAAGTACGGCTTCAAGAGCATCAAGTCGATCGTCTCGATCAGCTTTGAGCGGAATGAACCGGCCACGAGCTGGAACATGTCGCAGCCGCGCGAGTACGGCTTCTACGCCAACGTAAATCCCGAGGTTGACCACCCGCGCTGGTCGCAGGCGACAGAGCGTCGTATTGGCGGCGGCCTGTTCGCACCGCGCATCGACACGCAGCCGTTCAACGGCTACGGCCAGGAGGTTGCCAGCCTCTACGACGGCCTGGACCTGCGCCGCTACTTCTGACGTGAAGACCGCACGCCCACAACGTGGCCTCAGCACGCAACAACGCGTGCGCTTCATCGGCAAGCCGCTCGTATTTGGGCTGTCGCTGACGCCCTTTGCCTGGCTCGTTGCCGCGACCTTTGGGGTCTACGGTCTCAGCCTGGGCGCCAACCCGGTCGAAACCCTGCTCGAGGACTTTGGGACCCTCGGGCTTCGGTTCACCATGTTCGCGCTGGCCGTGACGCCGCTGCGCAGGCTCACGGGCCTCAACTGGATCGCCCAGTTCCGACGCATGATCGGGCTGTTCGCGGCGTTCTACGTGACGCTGCATTTCGCCGTGTACCTCGTGCTCGACCAGGGGCTGGCATTGGCACCTGTCATCGAGGACATCGTGAAACGCCCCTACATCACGCTGGGGATGATCGCACTCGTGTTGCTGCTGGCCATGACGGCGACGTCAACGCTCGCCGCACGCCGCAGATTGGGCAAGCGCTGGCAAAAGCTGCACAACAGCGTCTATCTCGTCGGCATCCTGGGCGTCTGGCATTACTGGTGGCAGGTGAAATCTGACATCACGGAACCCGCCATTTACGCGGCCGTGCTCACGGGCCTGCTCGGCATTCGCGTCTTCTGGCGCTGGCAGCGCCAGCGGCGCGTTAAGCCGCCGGTGGCTGCAGCCAGTCCGCAAAGCGCTGCCTGACGGCAGCATCGGCGGCCTCGTCGCGCGCCAGCCAGGCCGTATCGGCAGGCGGCTCGGCAAGAATCACGCTGAACTCACGCAACTGTTCCCCTCGGAACACGGTGACCCGTAACGCATCGCCAGGCGCATGCCGCTGCATGAGCGTCTCCAGTCGGCCGCTGTCGCAACGCGTGCCATCGATCGCGACGAGCTGGTCACCGGCACTCACACCCGCCACAGCAGCCGGGCTGCCATTGAGCACGCGGGCGACTCGCGCCTTGTTGCGCGGGTCCATGCCGATGCCGCACCAGGCTTTGGGCAACTTCTCGGCCGACTTGCCGCCCTTGTCGTCCTTGCCTGCGCTGGCGCGCACATTGAGCGTCACGCCAAATGGCTTGAGCAGCGCCGAGAGATCGACGTCTTCTGTGCCACGGATCGCCACGTCGAAGAACTCAGTCAAATCGAGGCCGGACAATTCGGCGGCCACGGGTTCCAGCCCCCGCTCGGGCATACCCTCACCTTCAAGGTAGTACCGTCGCCAGCAATCACGCATGACGTCGTCGAGCGTCGTATCCGACTCGGCCCGCAATTTGAGGTCCAGCGCGAGTGCCACGATGGCGCCCTTGGCGTAGTAGCTGATGATGGCGTTGGCCGCGTTCTCGTCCTGCTTATAGAACTTGGTCCAGGCATCAAAGCTCGAGTCTTCGAGGTTTTGCACGAGCCGGCCCGGCGTGCGCCGCACGCGCGTGCGCGTGCGCCCCACGACTTCGAGGTAGCTCGAGACATCAACCGCGCCAGAACGCACGAGCATGAGATCGTCGTAGTAGGACGTGATGCCCTCGAAGACCCAGAGCAGCCCCGTGTGCACTTCGCCCGACAGGTCAGGCGGCGACAACACCTGCGGCATTAATCGACGCACGTTCCAGAGGTGGAAGTACTCGTGACTGATCAGCCCCAGCAGATCGCGGTAGCCGTCGCCGGTGCTCATGACGCCAGGCACGGGCAGCGCGTCTCGATCGACCACGAGTGAGCTCGACCAACGGTGCTCCAATCCGCCGTAGCCACCGGGCAAGGCGTAGGCCAGAAATGTGTAACGGTCGAGGTCGGCGGGCGTACCCAGCAGTTCGTGCTGGACGGCGCAGATCTTCTCGAGGTCCGCGGCGAATCGAGTCGCATCGAGTTCGGGTGCGCCGCGCACAATAAACCGGTGCGGCAGGCCCGCCGCTTCGAACTCGATGCACTGCTGCTCGGCAATCTCAACCGGGTGGTCGATAAGCTCGGCGTAGTCGTCGACCTCGTAGCGCCCGAAACCTCGCGCGTCGACGTCCGCCGCGCGCATGGACGTAGCCACCCAGGCGGCCTCAGTGAGCCCGGCAGGCGCCTGGATGTCGAGCGTCATGGCGCCCGTGTGGCCAGCCACACGCGGGAACAGGCTCGTGCCGTTAAAGTAGGCGTGTGTGTCGTCGAGGTGCGCACCGCGAACCGACAGGTCCCAGGCGTAGACGCGCAGTGCAACGGTGATCCCGCCCGCCTCTGCGACATCGACCACCCAGGTCGACTTGTCCGTCTTATGCACGGGCAGCGTGTTGCCTGAATCGTCCTGAGCCTTGAGGCTCACGACGTGGCGGGCGTAGTCACGCACCATATAGCTGCCCGGGATCCAGGCAGGCAGCGCGAGTTCACGGGAGCCTGCGGCGACGCCGTCAACGCGAAGCGTGACGTCGAAGAGGTGGCTGCCGGGCTCGCTGGCTGCGACCGTGTAGCCGACCTGCATCAGTGGTTGACCGGTTCCGTGAGCTTGAGCGTCAGACACTTGGCCGAGCCGCCCGATTTCAGAAATTCCGAAAGGTCGATTTCGTGTACGCGGAAGCCGGCCAGCATGAGGCGCGCCTTGAGCGGTTCCGACATCTTGTGCACGAACACCTCGAGCCCGACGTTAACGGCGTTGCAGGCGAAGTTCCCGGCGTCGAGCGTGTCACAAATGATGCGCTTGTGCGGCGGCACGCGCGTCTCGATCTTCATGCGCGACTCGAAGTCGAAGGCCGGCGGGTGGTACATGAGGAAGCCGTCCGTGAGCGGACAGAAGCAGGTATCGATGTGGTAGAAGCGCTCGTCGGTGAGGCGGATCGACACGAGTTCACGGCCAAAGAAGTCCTCAATGACGGGGTGCGCCTCGATCTCGGTACGAAAGCCGTAACCCGTCCAAAGCCAGGGGCCGCCGCGATCCACGAGGCAGTCACCGGCGCCTTCGAAGCCCAGCTTGTCGTCGAGATCAAGCAGCTCGTACCCGTTATCGCGGAACCAGCGTTTGAAGTGCGGCTCTTCGGGTCGGCGCTCGTGCGGCATAAAGTGGCTGGCAATGGCTTTGTCGCCGTAGACGGCACCCGCGTTGGCCGTAAACACCATGTCGGGCAGGTCGGGCTGCGGCGTCATCGTGACGACGTCGGCGTATTCACTGATAGCCGCGACGAGGTTCTCCCACTGCTGCTGCGCGAGCGCAGAGTCGAGCTTGCCCTCGTTGCCACCCATCCAGGGGTTGATGGCGTAGTCGACGGTGAAGTGGTCCGGCGGACACATGAGAATGCGGTCGCGATCAGTCATGGTGGTCTCGTTCAGAGGGCAGGTGCTAGCCCGCTATTGTAGCGCCTGAGCGTGCGGCAGGTGGACCTCCGCCAGCATGCAACGCACGCTGCCGCCCGACTGCGTTTCGATGTGATCGATGGGGCACACGGCCAGTCGCGCGTGGGCCTCAAGCTGCGCACGTTGGGCGTCCTTCAGGACGTCATAAGCCTGCTGTGACATCGCGATCACGGTGCGGCCGTCCTGAGCGACAAGCTCGAGCATGTTGCCCGCAAAAGCCTCGAGCTGTGCAAAGGTCAGATCGATCACCGTGTGCCCGCTGGCCTCGAGTGCGGCCAGGACCCGCGTTCGGTCGGCCTCAACAAGCGACGCCAGGCACATGCCGGCCAGTCTCGTACCGAGCCACATCATGACGTTGGTGTGGTAGATCGGCTGGCCGTCGGCATCCACGCTGTCGAATAACACCGGCGTGTAGCCCATCTCATTCGCAAAGGCTTCGAGCACCTGCGCATCGGTACGCGACGCGCGGCAGGCATAGGCCACCCGATTCACGCGGTCGAGTACGAGGCTCCCCGTGCCTTCGAGGTAGCGGCCTTCATCTTCCGCCGGACTCAGATCAACGACGCGGGCCACCTCGAATCCATGCGTCTTCGAAAGGGCTTCAACGATGTCGCTGCGCCGCTCGCCGCGTCGGCTGGGCGCTTCCATCGGAAACAGCACGACGGTGCCGTCGGCGTGTGTCGTGATCCAGTTGTTGGGGAAGATGCTGTCGGGTGTGTGCGGCTCAGGCGTGTCATCGAACACGAGGCAGCGCACGCCGGCGGCCGTTAACGTGTCGACAAGCCCGTCAAACTGCTGTTGGGCACATGCATTCGACGCCGCGAGATCCTGCCAGGGCGCCTGCGCCTGGAACGCATTGCTCGCGGCCGTCTCCGGGTTAGCCTGGAACCGGCACGGACGTATGACGAACACGGTGTCCGTGCACTGACGATCGGCGGACATGGCAGCCTAGGTCCGGGCGCTGGGTCTGGCGCTGACGCTGTCGTGCCAGCGCTTGAGGTGTTCGCAGGCGGCCGGGATCGGCAGCTTGATCCAGGCGGCCATGTCGATGGTCACGAGTGCTGTGATGTCAGCCATCGTGAACGCATCACCGACGATGAACTCGTTACTCGCCAGTCGCTCGTCGAGATTCGCCATGAACAGCTCGGCCATGCGGCGGCCACGCGGCACGAGCTGCGGGATCTGGTCAAAGCTCTCCGAACCGGTGACCGCGCGCCCGATGAAACCCTTCGAGTGGTTACGGAACGACTCGCCGACACCCGACAGCCCCGTGCGCTCGATCCGCGCATTCCACATGAGCACTTGCGCGCGTTCGACGTCGGTGCGGCCCATGAGCGGCGGCTCAGGATGCAGCGCTTCGAGGTAGGTGCAGATCGCGAGTGACTCGGCGAGCACCGTGCCATCGTCGAGCTCCAGCGCGGGCACCGTGCAGTCGGGGTTTTTAGCCCGGAACTCCGGCTGGAGGTGTTCGCCGTTGCGCAGATCGATCTGCTGCACGGGCACGTCGATGCCCTTTTCGGCGATGAATATGCGGACGCGGCGCGGACTTGGCGCTGTGGCGCAATCGTAGAACAGCATGTGGCTTACCCCCCTGAAACAGCCGCCACAGCATAGTCGCGGCGCCCGGGCCGCGCCAGCTTCAGGGCAGCCAGGCGTAGCCGACATTCAGGAAGAAGCTGCGGTCGGTCTGGGTCAGGTCCGACAACTCGTCGTCCTCGAGTCGGGAGTCTCCGAAGCCCAGAAAGAACACCGTCTGCGGATTGGCTTTGTAGGAGAACAACAACTGACTCGACACCGAGCGGGTACTGGCCTCGACGGGCTCCAGGTAGGCCGCGGGGTTTCGGTCAATGTCCCGGTGCAGCACGATGAGGCGAAGGAACATCGTCGGGTTGAACTGGTACTGCACACGCAGGTCGGTGAGGTTGACGCGGAACACGCGCTCACCCTCGAACTCGAGTTCCTGCCAGGTGTGGCGCAGCCGCATAAGCCCACCCTTACCGAAGCGGCGGTTGATACGCGGGCTAATCAGCAGGTTGTCGCCCAGCCGCGAGTTCGCGAAGTCGACCTGGTCACCCGTACGAGCGAACAGCCCCAGGTAGGTCGCGCCATCGGGGTTCATTTCGGCAAACAGGCGCGGCTGGGTTTCCTTGAACAGCTGGTCATCGAAGAGCTGTTGGCGGCGCGTGACGCCGATTTCGATATACGAGCGCAGCGCGGCCTGCAGCGAGACCTCGGCCTCGAGCTCGCGTTCGAGCAGCCGGCCCGACTGATCGTGCGTGATGTCCCAGTCACCGCCCATGGACACACGGTTCCACCACTGACCTTCGGGGGCCCAAAAGTTGCGGTACATCCCGGCCACGGATTTCGTGAAATCGACCTGCGGCACAAAACCCATGTCCGCACGAAAACCCTTTGAGTAGTCCTGGTGCTGGACGAAGTGGAACCAGTTACGCGTGTCGCGGCTCCATCGCGCGCGCCACGCCGTGCCGTCGGGCGCCGCGTCGCCGAGCCCGAAGTCGTTGACGACTTCATCGGGGTACTCGGTACTCGACCCGAGGTACTGGAAGGACACCTCATGGTAGTCCGCAAACTGGAAGCGGCCGTCAATGCCGGCCACGAGGTTCTCGTAGTCGTCGCCACGGCGGGCGGTGACCAGTCCGCCGATGCGCGAGTTTTGCCCTACGTCGTAGGCATAGCGTGCAACGGCCGTCTCGGAGTCGGTCTCGAGGCCTGCGACATCGGAGCCCAATGGGCCCGGCAGCAACAGGTTAGTGAGCCGGTCGTCGGCGACGAACGCACCGAACGTGTGACCGTCGATCTTGCCCGTCACCTTGGCGCCGTAGTCCGGGTCCGCAACGTTGCGGGTAAACACGGCGTCGATTGGCGACGAAAAGAAGTCCGCACCCTCGAGGAAAAACGGGCGCTGCTCGGGAAAAAACAGCGCAAAGCGCTGGTTGATCTGCAGCTGCGCGACGTCGGCCTCGACCTGCGAGAAGTCGGGGTTGAGGGTTGCCGTCAAGTTGATGTCGGGCGTCACACCCCAGCGCACGTCGAGCGAGGGTTCGAAATCGACGTCGCCGCTCTCGAGACTGTCACCAACCTCGGGTAGCGCATCGTTACGGGTCGCCACAGCCGACGGCGCAATCACAAGATTGCGGCCCGGCGTCACGCGGCTAAAGCCCGTGAGCTTGTCGAGCTGGCAGAGATAGCAGGGTCGCTCGCGGTCCTGGGGGTTGTTGGACAGGCGCACGCGGTCACTGCGCGGGCGGAAACGCAGCAGGTCGAAGCCGAAGGTCTTCTCACCGTTGCCGGCCGGGAACTGCAGCATCCGGAACGGGATCGCCATCTCGACGATGAAACCCTCTTCGGTGATCTGCCCCGCGGAATCCCAGATCGCGTCCCAGGAGTCGTCTTCGTTGCCATTGACGTCATCGAACGTCAGGTCCATCTGGATGCCGAGCGGGTTCGCAAAGAACTCGAAGGCGCGGCGTTCATCGTTGAAGGTGTCGAGCACGATGCCAACGAAGTCATCGCTGTAGGCCGCGTCTCGGTCGGACAGGTAGGCGACGATGCTCTCGGGCTCGGGGTCAAAGGCACGAAACGCCACGAGGAGCTTGTCGCCGTTCTCAGCGATCAGGACCTCAGTGCGCACATCGGCGGGCGTGTTCTCGTCGGGAATCGTCTCGTAGTCGAGCGTGACGACGGTCGCAGACTGCCAGAACGCCTCGTTGAGCGCCCCGTCGACGATGATATTGCCCTCCACAGCGGGCACGGAATAATCGGCGCGCGCGGGCGCACCGGGCCAGGCCAGAAGGCCGGTAACGAACAACAGCAGTACTGACTGCCGACCCCTCGACATCAAGCGTGTCCCCCCTTCGGATTAACAATAAGACGGCGCTGCCGCCAAAAGGTTTAGCGGCAGCAGGCATTTTTGCGTGAATTCAGGCGCAGAAACGCCCTGCGGCCCTTTGATATGCTGATTGTAACGACGGACCGGGGCCACCGCGATGACCACGCTCACCGCAACACTGAAGGACGGCAGCACCGTCACCTACACGGACACGAAGCGCAAGCTGTGGCTGCTGTCGGTGACCTACCCGCTGTTCCCGTTCCTTGGCATCGGCCTGCACGCCGCAACGGGCAACGCACTCTGGCTACTGCTCCCCATCGCATTCTCCTACGGTGTCGCACCGATCATCGACTGGGTGATGGGCGAAGACGACAGCAACCCGCCCGAAGCTGTGGTCCCGCAGCTCGAGGCTGACGCGTTCTACCGCGTCCTCACCTACATCGCGGTGCCGCTGCATTTCATTTCGCTGATCGCTGCCGCCTGGTGGGCCGTGGCCGCCGACATGCCCTGGTGGGGCTTCCTCGCGCTGGCCATAACGGCGGGCATGACCAGCGGCCTCGGCATCAACACAGGCCACGAGCTCGGCCACAAGAAGAGCAAGCTCGAACGTAATCTGGCCAAGATCGTGCTGGCCGTTCCCGCTTACGGTCACTTCTGGATCGAGCACAACGGCGGCCACCACCGCGATGTCTCGACACCCGAAGACCCGGCCAGTGCACGCATGGGCGAGTCGATCTACACGTTTGCGCTGCGCGAGATTCCGGGCACGATGCGCCGCGCCTGGCGACTCGAGACGGAACGCATGGCACGTCAGGGCAAGAGCGTCTGGCACCCCAGCAACGTCATCCTGCAGTCTATGGCCATCACGGTTGTCCTGCAGGTGGGCCTCATTGCCTGGCTGGGCTGGGCGATGCTCATCTTCCTGCCCATCCACAACGTCTTTGCCTGGTGGCAGCTGACCTCAGCCAATTACATCGAGCACTACGGTCTGCTGCGCGAGAAGAATGAGAACGGTCGCTACGAGCGCTGCAAACCCCACCACTCCTGGAACTCGAACCACATCTATTCGAACCTGCTTCTGTTCCAGCTCGAGCGCCACTCGGACCACCACGCCCACCCGGCGCGCCGCTATCAGAGCCTGCGCAACTTCGACGACCTGCCCACACTCCCCAACGGCTACATGGGTATGTACCTGCTCGCCTACTTCCCCTGGCTCTGGTACCGCGTCATGGACAAACGCGTCGTCGATTTGCCCCACATCCAGAGGGATGCGCGCAAGATCAATTTCCAACCCGGAAAGCGCGACGCACTCATCGAGCGGTTTCAGCTGGAAAACGGCTGACGGCTGCGCGCGCAGCGCTACCCCGTCCCACCCCGTCATCGCGAGGCGCGCAGCGCCGCGGCGATCTCGTAACGCGAACGAGCCGGAAAAAAGCCCGGCCCCCAAACCACCCCCGCCAGC
>ERZ1740065.28-NODE-28-length-71479-cov-6.691602_pt1 | contig 71479 bp, 70 predicted proteins | sample MGYA00581738_ERZ1740065 | MGnify/ENA primary metagenome ERZ1740065 (study PRJEB43018, sample SAMN04849749) | marine metagenome | isolation source: floating plastic debris | place: Pacific Ocean | collected 2008-09-01 | study: EMG produced TPA metagenomics assembly...
ACGATCCGTCCCGCCAGCTTGGGCCCCACGCCGTTGGCGCGCGCCACGCTGGCCGCGTCTCCGGCGGCGCAGGCGTCGCGCAGTTCGCCGGTGGAGAGCGCAGACAGGATCGCAAGGCCGACTTTGCTGCCCACGCCCTGAACCTGCGTCAGCAAGCGGAACCAGTCGCGCTCAGCGCTCATCGCGAAGCCCAGGAGGCGCATATCGTTCTCGCTCACCTGCATATCGGTGTGGATGGTGCAGGCCTCGCCCACTTCGCCAAGCGCGCTCAGCGTGCGGGCCGAGCAATGCACCAGATAGCCCACGCCCTGAACATCAACGATGGCCCAGTCCTCGCCGGTGGAATCCAGTCTGCCCGATAGCTTTGCGATCATGCGATACGCTTGAACGATCCTTGGCCCTCTTTCCAGTGCATGCGGTGAGCTTTTGCGCAAACACGGTCAGCGGAGGGTTTTCGCAATTTCCTACACGCGGGCGCTGACGTATGAAGGAGGGTATGAAACCCGTATTCGCTCATCCGCCTGTTTCGCATAGGGAAAGCCGATCCAAAGACGCCTTTACAGCCGGACGGTTTTTACCCTCTGGACCGTGTAACAGGCGGTCCATGTCTCTGGCCGAAAAGCCGAGGGGAGTGGACAAAGCGGGCGCGATTGACGAGGGGCTGATCGCATGAGTTGGAACACGTTCGGGCGCGTCTTGCGCTTCACGACCTGGGGGGAAAGCCACGGGCCTGGCTTGGGTGCGGTGCTTGACGGATGCCCGCCGGGGCTGACTTTGCGCGCGAAAGACATCCAGCCCTATCTGGACGCGCGCAAGCCCGGCCAGAGCAAGTACACAACGCAGCGCAAAGAGGCCGATGCGGTCCAGATCCTTTCGGGCGTGTTCAACGACACGACCACCGGCACGCCGATCCACCTGATGATCGAGAACACCGATCAGCGCTCCAAGGACTATTCCGAGATCGCGCAGAGCTATCGTCCAGGCCATGCGGACTACGCCTATGATGCCAAATACGGCATCCGCGATTACCGCGGCGGCGGGCGCTCTTCGGCACGCGAGACAGCGGCGCGGGTCGCGGCGGCCGCAGTCGCGCGGATGATTATCCCCGAAGTCACCATCCACGCCTATGTTTGCGAATTGGGCGGCGACCGGATCGACCGTGAGGCGATCAATTACGACGAGATCGGCAAGAACCCCTTCTTCTGCCCCGACAGCTGGGCCGCGGTGCGCTGGGCCGAACGCGTGGAGAAGGCGCGCAAGGACGGGTCTTCGCTGGGCGCTGTGGTCGAATGCGTAGCCACAGGGGTTCCGGCGGGCTGGGGCGCGCCGGTCTACGCCAAGCTCGACAGCGATCTGGCGAGCGCGATGATGAGCATCAACGCGGTCAAAGGCGTCGAGATCGGCGACGGGTTCGAAGCGGCGCGGCTGACCGGTGAGCAAAACGCCGACGCGATGAGCCCAGGCAAAAAGGATGGCGACCCGCCGGTCTTTGCCAGCAACCACGCGGGCGGCACGGCGGGCGGTATCTCTACCGGACAGCCCGTGGTGTGCCGCGTCGCGTTCAAGCCGACCAGCTCGATCCTGACACCGGTGCCTTCGATCACGTCGGACGGCGATGCGACCGAAGTGCGCACAAAGGGCCGCCACGATCCCTGCGTGGGCCTTCGCGGGACCCCGGTGGTCGAAGCGATGATGGCGCTCGTGCTGGCCGATCACAAGCTGCTGCACAAAGCGCAAATACGAGACGCTTAGCGCAACACCAGGACGCATCCGGAAGACATTATCGGGGCCTTGTCGAAGAAACTCATGACGCAATCGATTCAACGCGTTCTGCTGCAATCCCCGCTGCTGCGCCTGCTCTGTTTTGCGTGCGCCCTTATCCTTTTGATCCTGCCGTTGCTGCCGCTTGCAAATCGCCTCGCCCAATTGGCTTTGGGCACGCTGATCTTCCTCGCGCTCGCTTGGATTTGGGAGAAGAGCTTTGAACCTCGCGGGGCGGGGACCTATGGGCTTACGCTCGACGTGCGATGGGGGATGCAATGGGTTTTGGGCCTCACGGCCGGTTTTGTCGCGGTTGGTGCCGTGTTCGCAACCGGTTTGCTTATGGGCGTGATCGTCGAGGCCCGGTGGGCCAACGATATCGACGCGCTCGCCCTGCTCACCCCCATGGCGACCGCGGTGTTGGTTGGGATTTGGGAAGAAGGCCTGTTTCGTGGTGTCGTTCTCCAAAACCTGTGGGAGAGCTTGAGCAAGACGCTTTCCCAAAGTCGTGCCTTGGGCCTGGCCATCGCCATTTCTTCGATCCTTTTCGCCGGCGCGCACAGCTTTACTGACAATGTCTCGCCCGCCGCTATCGCCTTCTTCGTCGGCAACGGAGCCGTTTGGTGCTTTGCCGCTGTCCGAACGGAGCGCGTGGCGCTGTGCGCTGGGATGCACAGCGCGTGGAACTTTGCGCAGCTCAACGTCTTCGGTTTCGCGATGAGCGGCAACGCCTCCACGTCATCGGCACTGGTTCCTGAAATTTCGGGTTCGGCTTGGCTAACCGGAGGAGAGTACGGACCAGAAGGCGGTGTTCTGGGGGGCGTCGGACTGCTCGTGATGTTTGGCTTGATTGCCTTGTGCACCCGATCGGCAGGCCCGTCCGCAGGCCCATCGACAGGCTCATCCGCTAGCCCCGTCTTGAGCCAGGAGCAAGAGCGATGAAAATACTCCTTACCGGCTCCTCGGGTCGAATTGGCCGCGCGATTTACGGTGCGCTGGCAGCCCAGCATGACGTGACCGGTCTGGATCGCCACCCCTTCGCTACCACCGATACGCTAGGGGATGTTGCGGATGAAGGAATCCTTCATCCGTTACTCTATGGGGTCGACGCGGTGATACACGCCGCCGGACCGCACGCGCCGCATGTTGATGTCGTCTCGGACGCCGAGTTCGAGCGGGTCAATATTGAAGCGACGCACGACTTGTATGAATGGGCCCGGGCGGCTGGGGTCACACGCTTTGTCTACACCAGCACGACCGCGCTCTACGGCGATGCGATTGTCCCAGGCGCCTGTGCATGGGTGGACGAGGAGACCCCACCGCAACCGCGCAGCGTCTATCACCGCACCAAATACGCGGCCGAAGTGATGCTGGAAGAAATGGCTACGGACGCTTTGCCGGTTCAGGTGATGCGCGTGTCGCGGTGTTTCCCGGAAAGCGCCCAGAAGATGGCGGCCTATCGTCTGCATCGCGGCGTGGATGCGCGCGATGTGGGAACAGCGCACGCTCTGGCGCTCAAGCATCACGCCGCAGCGTTCGAACGCTTTATCCTCTCGGGCTCCACACCCTTTCACCCACAAGATTGCGAAACGCTGGCGCGCGATCCGCGCGCGGTGTTCGAGGCCCGTGCGCCCGATTTCCTTGCCGCGATGGACGCGCGCGGCTGGCCGCTCCCGAGGAGCGTCGACCGGGTCTATTCGAACGCCAAGGCTCACGAGCGGCTGGGATGGCGACCGCGTTGGGGATGGGAAGAGGTCATGGCTCAAGCAGACCGTGCAGACCTTGAAGTTCTTCCGGTTGGAGCTGGCGCAGCTGCGCGAACTGCGTGATCATCCGGAGGGGCCCACCGGGAACTTCGCGTCTGGAACTTGGTTGATAAGCAGGGACCAGAGCAGGGTCAGGCGGGGGCACACTCGCGCAGCACGAAAGCACGAAATTCTTCACCGCCAGCCAAGGAGGGCGCTTCTCGCATGAACTTTCAGTCCTCTTTGGATACAGCGGCCAGCGTGCCCAGCGATGTCGCAGGCGAAGCGCAGACTTGGCGCAGCGGCGTCGGGCGCAAGACGCAGATCGTGGTCGTGGGCGGCGGCGCGGGTGGGCTGGAGCTGGTGCGGCGGCTGGGCGCGAAGTTCGGGCGCAAGCATCACGATATCATCCTGGTCGATAAAAACCCCAGCCACATCTGGAAGCCGCTCTTGCACGAAGTGGCGGCCGGATCGCTCGATGCCAATCTCGATGAGGTCGGGTATCGCGGGCATTGCCACAAATGGGGCTATCGCTTTTTCCAGGGAACGCTTTCGGGCGTTGATCGCGAACGGCGCGCGGTGCGCCTTGCACCGGTTCTCGACGACGATGGCAGCGAGCTGATCTCCGAGCACACGATCCGCTACGATTACCTTGTCCTTGCGGTCGGTTCGGTCTCCAACGATTTCGGCGTGAGCGGGGTCAAAGATCACGCGATCTATCTCGACGCGCGCGATCAGGCGGACAAATTCCGCACCAAGCTGCTCAACCATTGCCTGCGCGTCAGCCGCACGATGAGCGTCGATCCATCGGCTAACGCCAGGGTGCGCGTCGCAATTGTCGGCGGCGGCGCGACGGGAGTGGAACTGGCCGCGGAGCTTTACAACGCCGCCGGGGCGCTCAAGCATTACGGCCTCGAAGTGTTCGACGAAAGCCGCCTCAAAGTGACGCTGCTTGAAGCGGGGGAACGGATTTTGCCGGCGCTGCCCGAAGTCTTGAGCCAGGCCGCGCATTCAGAGCTTGAAAAACTGGGCGTCGAAGTGCGTGTCCAGACCCAAGTGATCAAAGCGCGCAAGGGCCTCTTCCTAACCCGCGACGATGACGCGATCCGCGCCGATCTGATCGTTTGGGCGGCTGGTGTGAAGGGCGCAGAGTTCCTGACTACGCTTGGGCTCACGACCAATCGCAACAATCAGATCATCGTGCGCGACACGATGCAGAGTGTGGATGACGATCGCATCTTCGCGCTTGGAGATTGCTGCTCTTACATCCCCGAAGGCGAACAACGCCCCATCCCGCCGCGCGCGCAGGCCGCGCACCAAATGGCTGACACGGTCTACGACAATATGAAGCGCGTGATGAACAACGCCAAGCGCGCGCAGGCGGGCCGATCGCAAATTGCGCTCAAACCGTTCGTCTATAAAGACAACGGATCGCTTGTGTCCTTGAGCCGCTTTTCAACCGTAGGCAGCTTGATGGGCAATCTGGTGGGCGGGCGGATGGCGGTCGAAGGGCGGCTGGCGCGACTGATCTACACCTCGCTTTATTCGATGCATTTGCTGGCGATCCACGGCTGGCTCAAAGGCCTTTCGCTGATGGCGATCGGGCGGGTCAACCGGATCGTGCGGCCGCGGTTGAAGCTGCATTAGATCCAGCTCTTCCGAGATCATCGCGCAACGCTTTTGCCATAGACATCGCGCAGGTCTCCCTTGGCCCAGTCGGCCATAAGATCGAAATAGCCTTCCGATATCCGTGTGTTGCGTCGCGAGCCATCGGGGCCTTGATCAAATTCCCAGATTCCATGATCCGTCTTGGGGAACACGCGAATACGCAGGTCGCGCCCCTCAGACCGCACCGTTTCAAGCCGCGCCAATGTCGTTGCAATTGGCGCTTCACGATCCGAACCAGCGAGGGCCCAAAGCTGCGGCGCCTTGACCTTGCGCATCACATCCATCGGCTTGAGTGACCAATCAATCCTCAAACGGTCGAACATCGGAATGCCGCTTTCCCGCAGTTCCTGTGTTTTCATGCCCAGAATGACACCGGAAAATCCGCCTCTGACTTTGGAGAGCCAAGGTTCAGATTTGTACGCCTCTCGCAAGCGATCAAGATCATCAAGGCCGTCCTGATAGTTTGATACGGCAAGCCTTGCCGTTACGTCGGTTAGGATTTTGGCCTTGGCAACGGCGTCATCTCCATAACCGGCTTCGCGCAATTCCAGCTCCACCTGAGCGGCGTCTTCTTCAAGAATGTCCGCGACCAGGCCATAGCCAATAAACAGAAAATCAGCGTCGGCCCGCTCAGCGGCCAAAGGGGCGATCCACCCACCCTGGCTAAGGCCGATCAAACCAAAACGACCAAACCGCCCGGCGGCCAATCGCTTGGCGATGCGCGATGCCGCGACCAGATCGTCGGCAAGCTCAGGGAAGTTTTGAGAATACACACCACCAGAACGGCCCGTACCGCGCTTATCGTAGACAAACACCGACAGGCCACGAGCCACCATCTGATAAGGGTCGCGCGCTCGCTCGATCCAGCCACTATCCTCTGAACCATGCGCAAACAGGACAAGTGGTGTTTCAGAGTTCGCGTTGAGCGGCTCCATCAATTGTCCAACCAGCGTCGCGTCCTTGCTCGCAAAACGTATTTCGGTAATTCGAATGGGGCGATGTGGGTAAAGCGTGCCATCCACCTCAAGCCCTTGAGGGCCAACGCAGCGGACAGATCGATCCTCGCGGATCGCGCCTTCGCGACCGTCATGAAAGACGTAGCGATAGCCAGCGCCCCCTTTCGTCACGGCGATGAAGTCATCCGGTTGGCCATAAACGCCAACGCCGCAGTCTTCTCGTTCCGAGCGCGTCGAGCCGCCAGCCAGTTCAGGTGGCAGATCGGCGATGGCCTGCTGCGCCTGCGCGCAAGCCGATATCGCTAGGCCGATAAGCGCGGTTGCAATCGCTGTTTTCACACTAATCCCTCAATTCTAGCCTGGCTGGGTTCCGATGATATGAGGTGTCGAAGTGGCTCTTAGCTGTCTTATCTATCAAAAGCGGCTTCAACCCGACAGATGGCTTCGACGGCTGCGGAACGAGCCGGATTGGTTCCCGTTTCGGCTATTGAAAAAAGCGATGAACTCAATCGCTTTTCTCCGCTTTTTTGCAACGCACAAATCTCTATGTGCAGTGCAGCACGTTTCTACTCTCTCCACACCAACCCAGACATAATAAGGGGCATACATCCTATGGGCATTATCGGTTCGACCATCCAACCGTTCACCGCGACCGCGTTCAAGGCGGGCGAAGACTTCTACGACATCACCGACGCGGACATCGCCGGCAAATGGGCCGTGTTCTTTTTCTACCCGGCCGACTTCACCTTTGTATGCCCGACCGAATTGGAAGATCTGGGCGAAAAGTACGAAATGCTGCAGTCGATGGGCGTCGAAGTCTACGCCGTGTCGACCGACACGCATTTCAGCCACAAGGCCTGGCACGACACCTCGGACAAGATCGGCAAGCTGCAATACCCGTTCCTGGGTGATCAGAACCACGTTCTTGCCAACAATTTCGGCGTTCTGCGTGAAGGCGTGGGGCTCGCGGACCGCGCAACCTTTGTGGTCGATCCCGATGGCGTGATCCAGATCATGGAAATCACCTGCGAAGGCGTTGGCCGCAACGCCAACGAACTGACCCGCAAGATCAAGGCCGCGCAATATGTGCGCGCCAATCCCGGTCAGGTCTGCCCGGCGGCGTGGGAAGAAGGCGCAGAGACTCTGGCTCCTTCGCTCGACCTGGTCGGCAAGATCTAAGTCTCGCCTCTTGTGGCGCGGGCGCTCCCCCCTTTGCGCTCGCGCCGCCCTTGCCCCGAAGCCCTCGCCTTGCGCGGTGTCTTTAGGGCCGAAAGCAGGGTCCGGACCGTCGCGACAAACCTGGCCACCCTCTCCCCTTTATGAGCCGGGGAGCGATGGCCGGACCCGCATTTTTCGTTCCAACCCTCTCAACCGCTTCCGCCATGGGGACACACGATGCTCGACGCCAACATGCAAGGTCAGTTGAAACAATATCTCGCCAATCTGCGCGAGCCGGTTGAGCTTGTGGCCAGCCTGGATGACTGCGAGAAGAGCGCGCAAACGCGCGAACTTCTAACGCAGATCGCTGGGCTGCACGAAAAGGTGAGCGCCTCGTTTGGGGGAAGCAACACCCGCGTGCCCAGCTTCGACATCGTGCGCGCCAGCGACCCTTCACGCAGCGTGACCTTTGCCGGTCTGCCGATGGGCCACGAATTCACCAGCCTCGTCCTCGCGCTCCTATGGGCCGGGGGGCACCCACCCAAGGTGGACGCCGACCTCATCGAACAGGCGCGCGCGCTTGAGGGCGAATATGCGTTTGAGATGTTCTTCTCGCTCACGTGCCACAATTGCCCTGACGTGGTGCAGGCGCTCACGCTGTTTGCGCTCGAAAACCCCAACGTCTCTACGACGCTGATCGAAGGCGGCACCCATAAGGATGAGGTTGAGCGCCGCGATATCATGGCTGTCCCTGCGACCTTCCTGAATGGCGAGACCTTCTACAACGGCAAGATCGAGCTTGCCGAAATCCTCGCGCGGCTCGACACCGGCGCTGAGGCCAAAGCCGCAGCCAAGATGAGCGCTAGGGAACCGTTCGAAGTGCTGATCATCGGTGGCGGTCCGGCGGGCGTTGCCAGCGGCATCTACACCGCGCGCAAAGGCTTTCACACCGGCATCGCGGCGGAGCGCTTTGGCGGGCAATTGCAAGACACGCTCGGCATCGAGAACCTGCCCGGCACCGCCTACACCGAAGGGCCCAAGCTTTCCGATGAACTAAAAAGGCAGGTCAACGAAAACACGATCGACATGATGGATCTGGCGCTCGCCAGCGAGCTCAAACCTGCAAGCGAAATAGGCGGGCTGCACGAGGTTCACTTCGAAAACGGCGCCGTGCTCAAGGCCCGCTCGCTTATTCTCTCCACCGGCGCGCGCTGGCGCTCGCTCGGCGTTCCGGGCGAAGAGGAATATCGCAATAAGGGCGTCGCCTATTGCCCCCATTGCGACGGACCGCTGTTCAAGGGCAAAAACATCGCGGTGATCGGTGGCGGCAATTCGGGCGTCGAGGCAGCGATTGATCTTGCCAAGATCGTCGGCCACGTCACCTTGATCGAGTTTGACACCACATTGCGCGCCGACGAAGTGCTCCAGCGCAAGCTGCGCTCGCTCTCCAATGTCGAGATCATCACCAATGGTCAAACCACGGAGATCACCGGCGCCGATGGCAAGGTCAACGGCATCAACGTCAAGGACCGCGCCAGCGAAGCGCTGCGCACGATCGAGCTTGAAGGCGTGTTCGTGCAGATCGGCCTTGTGCCTAACACCGAGTGGCTTGCCATGTCGGGTCTGGAATTGTCCAAGTTTGGCGAGATTGTGATCGACGAAGAGGGCGCAACCAACCTGCCCGGCATCTTTGCCGCCGGCGATGCGACCACCGTGCCGTACAAGCAGATCGTCGTGGCGATGGGCGAAGGGTCCAAAGCGGGTCTCTCCGCCTTCGACTACCTCATCCGCAACGAGCCTGTCGAAGAGATCGCGCAGGCGGCCTAGGCGACAGGTGAGCTCCCGCCTTCGCGGAAGATCACACAAGAATTCCGGCGCGTTGCCATGGCGGCAGCGCGCCTTTTTTCTCCTTTATTGTGCACTGCATCAATAAGTCAGGGGTGTTTCAATCGGTTCATTCGATCAAACTGCGCATGTTAATCGCTTGGACGCAGCCTGACCTGTGCATCATTATCCGCGCATCAACCCGACATATCCCGAGTCCCGGGATCGGTGATCGAAGTGAGGAGAGCAGACAATGGACGTTAAAACAGGTGAAATGAGCGGCTGCCCGTTCCACGCCGATGGCGGAATGCGCAGCCTTCTGGGCCGACAGAACCGCGACTGGTGGCCTGAGGCCACCCAGCTCGATATCCTCACGCAGGAAGGCAAGAGCGCGCATCCCTATGGCGAAGACTTCGACTACGCCGAAGCGTTCAACACGATCGACTACGCCGCCCTCAAAGCCGATCTCACCGCTTTGATGACCGATAACCAGCCCTGGTGGCCGGCTGATTATGGTCACTACGGCCCGTTCTTTATCCGCATGGCCTGGCACGCTGCGGGTACGTACCGCACTGGCGATGGCCGTGGCGGCGCGGGCTCTGGCCAACAGCGCTTCGCCCCGCTCAATTCCTGGCCCGATAACGGCAACCTCGACAAGGCGCGCCGCCTGCTTTGGCCGATCAAGCAGAAATACGGCAAGGCGATCAGCTGGGCCGACCTCTTCATCCTCGCCGGAAACGTCGCGATCGAAAGCATGGGCGGGCCGGTCTTTGGCTTTGGCGGCGGCCGCGCCGATGTCTACGAACCTGAGAGCGTCTATTGGGGCACGGAAGAGCAATGGGTGAACGAAGGCGTTGCCACCCGCATCCGTCCCGATGATGGCGCCGCGCTCGAAAATCCGCTCGCCGCGATCCAGATGGGCCTCATCTACGTCAATCCCGAAGGTCCGGGCGGAAATCCCGACCCGCTGCAATCCGCGCGCGACATGCGCGAAACCTTTGCTCGCATGGCGATGAACGATGAGGAAACCGTCGCGCTCACCGCTGGTGGCCACGCCTTTGGTAAAGCGCACGGCGCGCAGCCTGCCGACACGTTCAGCGGCGCACCCGAAAGCGAAGACCTGCACCAGCAGGGCTTTGGCTGGCTCACCGACGAAGACGAGATCGAAAAGGGCCACATCACAACCTCGGGCATCGAAGGATCGTGGTCGAACAACCCGACGGCGTGGAGCCACGACTATTTCCGCATCCTGTTCAAGTACGATTTTGAACTGGTGCACAGCCCGGCCGGCGCGCAGCAATGGACGCCGATCAACCCGGACGAAGAGGACATGGCCCCCGACGCGCGCGATCCCTCGATCAAGGTCCCGACCATGATGACAACCGCCGACATGGCGCTGAAGATGGACCCGGACTACGCCGCGATCTCCAAGCGTTTCCTCGAAAACCCGGAGCAATTGGACGACGCCTTTGCCCGCGCCTGGTTCAAGCTGTGCCACCGCGATATGGGACCCAAGGTCCGCTATATGGGCCCCGAAGTGCCCGACGAAACGCTGATCTGGATGGACCCGGTTCCCGCAGGCACCACACCCTCGGACGCCGATATCGCCAGCTTCAAGGACGCAATCCTCGGCTCAGGCCTCACCGTCAGCGAGCTGGTGAAAGCGGCCTGGGCTTCGGCCTCGACCTACCGCAATTCAGACCATCGCGGCGGCGCCAATGGCGCGCGTGTGCGGCTGGCTCCGCAAAGCGGCTGGGCAGCGAACGACCCCGACGAACTGGACCGCGTGCTGAGCGTGATCGACACCCATCGCGGCAGCCTATCGATGGCTGATGCGATTGTGCTGGCAGGCTCGGCTGCGGTCGAGAAAGCGGCCAAGGATGCTGGCCACGATGTCGCGGTGCCGTTCCTTGGCGGTCGCGGCGATGCGAGCGACGAGCAGACCGATGCGGCGAGCTTTGAACCGCTGGAGCCGTTCGCTGATGGCTTCCGCAACCACCTCAAGACCAAGGCCAATGTCCGCACTGAGGAAATGCTGATCGACAAGGCGCACCTGCTGGGCCTTTCGATCCCTGAGCTGACTGTGCTGGTCGGCGGGATGCGAGCTCTGGGCGCCAATGCGGGCAACACCGCGCACGGCGTCTTCACGAACCGCGTCGGCACGCTCACCCCGGACTTCTTCGTCAACCTGCTCGACATGGACACCAAGTGGACTCCCGTCGAAGGCTCAGGCGATGAGGAATATGTCGGCACTGACCGTGCAAGCGGCGAAGAGAAGTACCGCGCCACGCGCGCTGACCTCATCTTTGGCAGCAATTCGCAGCTGCGCGCTCAGGCTGAAGTCTATGCGGAAAGCGGCAATGAGGCGAAGTTTGTCACCGATTTCGTCGCCGCCTGGACAAAAGTGATGAACGCGGACCGGTTCGATGTAACCTTTGCCAAGCATCACGCGTAATACAAAGCGTGACCCCCGAGAGCCTTTGGGCTCTCACCCTGACTAATCCCCTTAAAGTCAGGGTCGCAATTGACCCCCGGCGAGTGCCCCTCTCGCCGGGGGTCTTTTCTTTGCCGGCTAGATCCAGCCCGCTTCCTTCAGCTCGCTCACCTGCGCGCGGGCGATCGGCGCTTCGACGCCCCGCGCTAGAACGAGGCGGACATTGCGGCCCTCGCGCAGCACCTCTTCGACAGCGCCGCGCGCCACCCACCAGCTGCGATGGACCTGGCGGCCTTCGATCATGGCGACATGCGCGATCGCATCGCGCAGCCGCATCAGCACCAGTTCGCTGCCCAGCGCGGTGTGCACGCGGACGTAATGATCCTCCATCTCGAGCGCGATAATGTCACTGCCAAGAGCAGGTGGGAGCGCGTCAAGTAGAGGGTTGGGCACCGCTGGCGCAGGGCTGTCGGGTTGCGGTTGATCTGCGGGCGCTGGCTGGGGCGCGGCAGACTTGCGGGTCTCGAGCATGTAGAACAAAGCCGTCACCCCGCCGCCGATGACAAAGACATAGGGGTAGCGGGTGAAGAAGACCTCCAGACTTGGCCACGGCACGGGGCCCGGCAGATAGCCCATCGCGTAAACCGCCGCTGTCATCGGGAGCGAGGCCGCCGCCGCGGCCACCACCCAAAGCGGCGCAGTGGGAAGATCGAGCGCGCCCGCCACCCGGTCCACCAACGGCCCCATCGGCGAATAGATGGCGTAGCCGATCCAGGAAAAGCCCACCCAACTCACCAGTCGATAGCCCAAAGGCTCCTCAAAGCTGCCAAACGGGCCGATAAAGGCGAGTATGACGCCGATCGCGGTCATAATCGTCAAATCGATCACGATCTTGCGCGCCAGCGAGTGACGCGTGCGCAATGGCGGCTGCGGGGGCTGGGCCAACGACGTGGTCATAGGTGTGAAATTGGCTGCCTATTCGCGCTTCGTAAAGAGGCAAAGGGCGCAAATCCGCCGTCTGGCGTACGCGCGCAAGCCCGTTGGCGAAGGCAGCGGCCCATTGGCGCAAGACCGGTTGCTGGTGGATGGGCCCGCGCCATTCTCGCTCCAGCACACGCCTTCACGACCCTTACGGAGCCGAACCCATGACCGCCACAGCCAGCACCGATCCAGCCAGCACCGACGCAGTCCGCCTGATCGACCGCATCCGCAAACTGCCCATTCCGTTCATCCATAAAAAGCCCTCTGGCCCCTTTGACGCCAACAGCGGGTTTGACATCGCGCCGCGCGTGCGGATGGTGGTGTGGGCCTGCGCGGTGGGGCTGACCGCCGCGACTCTGATCGCTCTGGCGCGCGGGTTTACCGGTATGGCCCCCAGCCACGGCGCCACGCGACACATCGCGATCATCATCCATGTCGCAACGGTCCTTCCCGCGGTCCCGCTGGGCGCGTATCTGCTGCTCACTCGCAAGGGCACCAAGCTGCACAAGCAATTGGGCAAGCTGTGGGTCGGATTGATGCTCGCCACCGCAACGTCAGCGATCTTCATCAAGTCCGGTGGAAGCTTCAGCTTCATCCATATCTTCGTCCCGATGACCTACATCGCCAGCTACAAGATCGTTGCGACCGCTCGCCGGGGCGACATGCAGGGCCATCGCAGCGAGGTGCTTTCGCTCTATCTCGGCGCGCTCACGATCCCGGGTGTTGTGAGCATCGCGCTGCCGGGGCGGTTGCTCAATGTCTGGCTGTTCTGGTGAGGCGCGGTGGGTGATCGCTCTAAGACTAACGCTGCCGTTTCAAGATTAGATACAACGCGCCCTCGCCGCCATGCGCGCGGTGGGCGCGACGGACAGCGGCGATGGAATCGGAGTGGGGGCCCGCCGCCAGCCAATCGAGCAGCTTGGCGCGTATGGCGCCTCGGCGGCTGGAGCGATCAGCCGGATCCACGGGGCGCTCGCGTCCCGCAATCACCAGCACCACACGCGCGCCCATGGCCCGCGCCTGATCACGCCCCGCAGTGATGCGGGCGTGCGCGCTGTCGAGCGTGTGGCCGTGCAGATCGAGTGTGAGATCCGGTTCAATTCGGCCCGATTTAAAGCGCCGTTCCCAATGCGAATCGAGACCTGTCTGTGACGGCGCGATCGGACGGGCATGTGCCGGTTTGGCCGTCGCTGATAAAGGGCGCTTGTTCGCGGCAAGCGAGGCCGGGTGTTTTGCGCCGACAGGTGCCGGCGTCTCTTCGGGCACGGGACTGGCGGACACCGGGCGCGCCCGACCGGCGAGCGGGGTCACGCTTTGAGCAAGGCGCTCCCAAGCCGCCTTTTCCTCGGCGCTCAATCCCCTTGGCGCAGCTCGCGGGGCGCTCACGGCGTTGGCCCGTTAAGGCGCGCAACGGTTCCTTTGGGCAGCAACAGCCACGCGTCGCCCCGCCCTGACATGCCGCCTGCTATTGCGCGCGCCTCGGGCCCAGCCCCCCAAAACGTGTCAAAGCGGTTGGCACCCTTGATCGCGCCACCCGTGTCCTGGGCAATCCACAGGCCGTCGGCTTCATCACGGTCGAGATCCAGCCACACTGGCGCGCCCAGCGGCACAAAGGCCGGGTCCGCTGCGATCGAAGCCTCCCGTCGCACCGGCACACCCAGAGCGCCAAGCGGCCCATCGCCGGTCAGTTCGCGAAAGAATATCCAGCTTTGATTAAGGCGCATAAGCGCGCGGCCCTCTTCAGGGTTTTCGCGGATGAAGGCCATGATGCCCTGCATCGATCCTGGATACTGGCCTGGACCATCGCCCAGCCGGTCGCGCTCGCGCAGGACGCGTCCGACGCTTGTGTAACCGCGCCCGTTCTGCCCGGCATAGCCGATGCGGATCACCTCGCCCTCGGGCGAGCGCAAGCGGCCCGAACCCTGGATCTGCAAGAAGAAGAATTCGACCGGATCCTTGGCCCAGCCGATCACCGGGACGCGCCCGGCAAGCGCCCCATCCTCAATCGCAGCGCGGTCAAAATAGGGCACGTGATTGCCATTGGCATCGTAACGGCCAAGCGGCGCGCGTCCGGTCCGCTCCGCGCTCGGCGTGCTCACCGGCCAGGCGCGCAGCAGATCATCGGGCAATACATAGACGGGGACGTCATAGCCCGGTCGCCTTGTGCGAACCCCTTCGATTTCGGGCTCGAAATAGCCTGTGGCAAAAGCGCGGCCATCGCTGATGCGCGCGGTTTCGAAGTAGCGTATAAAGAAGTCGCGCGCCGCGCCTGTGCTCCAAGCGCTCGCAGCGTCGCAGGCCGGCTGCCAATCGGCGCGTCGGCTCAGGCCGCTCACATCCTCTCGGATTAGCAACTTGGGGCACGATTCGATAAATCCCGTCAGAGCTGTGCCAGCGTCCCCTGCGCTGATCGTAAGCGCGTCGACGCTTGGCCCCCGCGTCACACCAGCCAAGGCGGCGCTGGAAGGGGCTGGAGCTGCCAGAGCCTCGGCGGCAGCGGGGATTAACGGGCTTTTCTTAGGCTCCGCCGCGCAGCCTGCCAGAACCGTCAACACCAAGCCGACGACAACCGGCAGCCGTATCAACGATGCCAGCGGCGCAGGCATTGTGTGAACGCTCCTGTTGAGATCGGTTCGGCCAACCCACTCCGCCAAAGGTTGCGGGTGGGCTGGAACCGACAAACGGCCTTACCCTTCGTCGGTCTCGTCCAAAATCCAGTTCGGATCTTTCGAGCGCACGTCGCGGGTAAAGGTCCACACATCACGGCTTTCGATGGCGTCGTCGAGAGACCCGGCCACGACATTGCCTTCGTGATCGCGGGTCACAGCGGCGATGTCCGCAACAAACAGCACGGCGATCCGAGCGATGCGCCCATCGAGGGAAGCCGAATGAATACGTGTTTCCTCAACGCGGATAAGCGAGTTTTCGAGCGTTTCGCCCGCCGCTTCGCGCGCATCAATTGCCGCGCTAAAGCCATCGAAAACGTCATCGTCGCACAGTTCGCGCAGGGTTTCGCGGTCGCCTTCCCAAAACGCCTCAAGCACCATTTCATACGCGCCGCGCGCGCCTTCGATAAAGCTGCCAAGTTCAAAGCGGCTGTCCGCCGAAGCAATTTCTCGGACACCACGCTCGACAGCGGGCATCACGCCTTCAAGCTGCGCGGGACGGGGCGCCGGAGCTGGCGCTGGGGGCTGCGTCTGACCTTGCGGTCCGCCTTGCTGATTCTCCGGTCCTTCAAAGCGGTTCGGCACCGATTCCTCTTCGTGCTCGGCGCGGCGACCAAGAACCGAATAGAGCCGAAGCCCCAAGAAAGCGGCAATCATGGCGAGAATGACTATTTCTGTGATCACATTTGTTATCCGGTTTGCCCAAAAGGATGACGACGCCTCTCCCTACGCCATCGCTGATGCTTTGATGCCTAACATAGGCTTCAAATCGAATTCGACAACAAGGGATCGGTCTCTTTCGGTAGTAAGAGCGAGCTTTGTGGTAACATATTTGCGCTGAACAGAAGCTTTCACGCCGCTGGGTTGCTCTGGGCTTGCGAATCTCGCTTGGTTGGATCGCGCATTCCCTGGGCACTTCCCGGTGTGGTGCGTGGTGTGGTGCGTGGTGTGTTGCCGGGCGGGATGACCCCTGCTAGGCGCGGCGGGCTTCGCAAAGGAGCGGATGCGTTTTGCGCTCCTATCAAGCCCGACATTTCTGGCTCAACCGAAAGAAACCATCACCATGGCCGACGAAGGCGACGTTCTCACCAATCTCGACAATCCCGGTTCCGGCCCTGGCGCGGGCGCCAACGGGGCTGACAACCAGCCTGCCGCTGCAATCATCACGCAATATGTGAAGGACCTTTCGGTCGAGAACCCCAACGCCCCGGACGTCTTTCAATGGACCGACCAGCCCAAGATTGATGTGCAGTTCAACATCGCCGCGGAACCAAAGGGCGAAGAGGTCCATGAGGTCACGCTGAAGATCAACATAGCGGCAACCGGCGACAAAGGCCCGTTCTACATGGTTGAGCTCGATTATTGCGGGCTTGTCGGCATTCGCAACGTGCCTGAAGACCAGGCGCATGCGTTTCTTTACGCTGAGGCGCCGCGGATCGTCTTCCCCTTTGCCCGCCGGGTTATCGCAGATGCGGTGCGCGATGCGGGCTTTCCGCCGTTGCTCGTCGATCCGATCGACTTCAACCGCCTCTACGCGGAGCAACTCGCGCAGCGCCGAACGGAACAAGGTCTGGGCGAGGGTGAGATCCCGACCTCGCAGAATTGAGCGGGGGCCCGAGCGCAAGGCTCTGGCGGGTGAGGCGGTGAACGCATGAGCCTCCTCAAGAACGTCGGCACCATTGGCGGGCTGACCGCGGTGAGCCGCGTGTTTGGCTTTCTGCGCGACATCATGCTGGCCCGCGTTCTGGGCGCCGGCGGGGTTGCGGACGCCTGGCAGCTTGCATTCCAGTTCCCCAATCTGTTTCGCCGCCTGTTCGCCGAAGGCGCCTTTGCAAGCGCTTTCGTGCCGCTCTTCAATCGCCACATGACCGAAGGCGAGAGCGAGGCGAAGCGCTTTGCCAGCCAGGTGCTCGCGGTGTTGATGCCGATCCTTATCGTGTTCGGAGCGGTGATGATGCTGGCGATGCCCTGGGTGCTTTGGCCTTTTGCCAACGCCGATATGCGGGCGAGCGGGGAAACCTATGGCTTGGCGGTGACGATGGGCCGCATCGCCTTTCCGTATCTGATGTTCATGAGCCTTGCGACTTTGGTAGCGGCGATCCTCAATTCGCTTTCGCGCTTTGCTGCGGCGGCCGCCGCACCGATCCTACTCAATATCTGCCTGCTCACCGCGCTTTTCTGGGGGGCTGCTCAAGGACAAAGCGAGGCCACCCGGCAAGCGGTCGGATTTTGGCTGTCGGTCGCCGTGTCGGCAAGCGGGCTGCTGCAGTTGCTCTGGCTTGCCTTCTTTATGCGGCGCGCCGGATTTGCGCTGTCGGTCAAGGCTCCGCGCATCACGGCGGACGTCAAAGAAATGGGAGCGTTGATTGTCCCTGCGATCTTTGGCGCGGGTGTCTATCAGATCAGCCGCTTTATCGATCTCGCGTTTTACGGGGTGCTGCCCGACGGATCGATCACCTATATGGCGATGGCCGACCGTTGGAACCAATTGCCGCTGGGGATCATCGGCATTGCCCTTGGCACGGCGATTCTTCCCGCGCTTTCGCGCCATATCAGCAAGGCACAGAACGACGAAGCGTCCCGATTGCAGTCTAACGCGATCGAGCTCGCCATGTTGCTCACCATCCCTAGCGCGGTAGCTTTGTTCTTTACCGGAACAGCGTTCGTGCAGGTCTTCATGCAAGGCCAGCAATTCACACCCGAAGACGCTCGTATGACTGGTCTGGTGGTCAAAGCGCTGGTGATCGGGCTTCCTGCCTATGTTCTGATCAAGGTGCTCACGCCAAACTTCTTCGCGCGCAAAGACACGCGCACACCGGTTTACACGGCTCTGGCAGCGCTGGCTGTGACGCTGGCGCTGAACTTCACTCTCATTTTCGGGATGGGATTTGGCGTTGCGGGCCTTGCGCTGGCCGGAGCAGTCGGGGCCTGGGTCAATGTTGCCCTCCTCACCAGCCTTCTGGCGCGGCGCGGCTTCTTCACTCTCCCCGTCCGCGTCATCGGCCGCCTGCTGCGCATCGCCATTGCTTCCGCGCTGATGGGGGTTGCGCTTCACCTGCTCATGGCGCGGATCGAGCCGTGGTTTACAAGCTCTCTGATCGAAAAAGCGTTCGGCATAGCTGCGATTCTTGCCACTGGCGCGGCCACCTATGGCACGGCTGGCGCGGCGCTTGGCGTACTCGACAAGGCCACTGCGCTGCGCCTAATGCGTCGCCAAGGCTGATCAGCCTCGGGATCAAACAGAAAGACAAAACATGCGTGTAGTCTCTGGCATTCAGCCTACGGGCAAGCCCCATCTGGGCAATTATCTCGGCGCGATCCGCAATTATGTGAAGCTGCAAGACGACGCGCACACAGCGGGCGGTGAATGCCTGATCTTCATCGCTGACCTGCACGCTTTGTCCCTGCCGCACGACCCGGTCGATCTCCACGCTTCGACGCTGGAACTGGTCGCGACATTGGTCGCCTGCGGGCTCGATCCCGATAAAGCGATCCTATTCAACCAAGCGCAGGTTCCCGCGCACCCAGAAATGCAATGGTTGCTCAACGGCACCGCGCGCATGGGGTGGCTCAATCGGATGACGCAGTGGAAAGACAAAGCGGGCAAGAACCGTGAGGGCCAGTCGATCGCTCTCTTCACCTATCCGGTGCTGCACGCCGCCGATGTGCTACTCTATCAAGCAACGCATGAGCCGGTGGGCGAAGACCAGAAGCAACACCTCGAACTAGCCCGCGACATCGCGCAAAAGTTCAACAACGACTTTTGTCCGGTTGACGCACCGCTGTTTACGCTGCCCGAACCGATCATCCCACCCGAAGCGGCACGCATTATGAGCCTTCGTGACGGATCGGCCAAAATGAGCAAATCGGACCCCTCCGATATGAGCCGCATCAACCTTTCGGACGATGCCGAGACGATCATGAAGAAGGTGAAGAAGGCCAAGACCGATCCTGAACCCCTGCCCAGCGAAGAAGCGGGTCTGGACGAGCGGCCCGAGGCGCTGAACCTTGTCAGCATTTACGGCGCGCTCACCGGCCAAAGCGTGGGCTCGGTCCTGGCTGAGAACGGCGGGCAAGGCTTTGGCGCGTTCAAGCCCAAGCTGGGCGAAGTTCTGGTGGAAACGCTCTCGCCTATTTCGGAAAGGTTCCGCGCGCTCAAAGACGACCGCGAGGCGCTCGATGCGATCCTGGCGCGTGGAGCTGCCCAGGCGCGCGAGCGCGGCAGCCCGACCCTTGATGCGGCTTATAAAGCGCTCGGCTTGGTGCGCGGATAAGCCGCCGATGGCTCACAAACGGCCTTTGCGCAGCCTCCATTCAAACCCTGTTCAGCCCATTCGCCTAAGGTCAATATAGCCAGAGTCGACTGTCCGACGCGGTGGGACTAAAACCCTCAGAACGCTTCACGAAGAGCAGATGAAGCCGAAAGAACCCAGCCCCATGCGCTCAGGAGGCGGTGCATTTGTCGCTGGACAGGCCCTGTTTGGGCCCACATGATGTATTCGCAAAGGAAATGCTCCATGAACCGTCCTCAACTAACGACCTCCACTGCACCGAATCGCCGCTCTTCGGGCGCGCGCCGTGTCTCAAGCCTTCTGCTTGTCAGCGCCGCCGCGCTTGGCCTGGCCGCCTGCGCGACACCCTTCAAAGCGGATGTCTCGCGTTTCGCCGCTGAGCTGCCCGCGCCAAAAGGCCAGACCTTTGCCGTTGTGGCCGAAGATCCAAAGCTGGCGGGTGGTCTCGAATTCGGCCTTTACGCCAACAACGTGGCGAGCGAGCTGAGAGAGCTCGGCTATGTCCAGGCCGTCGGCCCGGAAGCGGCGGATCTTTTGGTAAGGTTCGACTATGGTGTCGATAACGGTCGCGAGCGCGTGCGGACCACAAACGCGGGATTCGGTGCCGCCGGGTTTGCGCCCTGGGGCGGATTTGGCGGATTCGGTTTTCGCCGCGCTTACGCTTTTGGCTTCTATGATCCGTGGCTCGCCGGACCCAATGTGCGCAGCTACACGGTTTACACGGGCGATGTGGAAGTGAAGATCGACAACGCCAAGACCGGCGATCGGCTGTTCGAGGGCCGCGCCGAAAGCGTCTCGCGTTCCAACCGTTTGCAGTCGATCGTGCCCAATCTTGTGGACGCGCTTTTTACAGATTTTCCCGGCAATTCGGGCGAAACCTTGCGCATCACCATCCGCGAAGATGAAAAGACCGTGCGCCGCGAGGATTAATGGTGTAGCGTTATCCGCGTTAGACACACCCTTGGATGGGACGGAAGGGGCGACGCCAGGGGATCGGCGCCGCCCTTTTTGTTTGCCAGAGCCGTTTCCCTTCCAAGCCGCAGGCGCTTGCGACTAGAGCTTGGCGTGCCCGCCAGTCGAACCAAACCCGCCCGCACCTCTTTCTGTCACGTCAAGCTCGGCCACCTCGCTCCACGCAGCCTGAACCACCGGAGCAAGCACCAGCTGCGCCACGCGGTCACCACGCTCAACGGTGAAGGGCTGCGCACCGTGATTGATCAAGAGCACTTTAAGTTCGCCGCGATAATCGCTGTCGATAGTGCCGGGCGTGTTGGGCACCGTGATACCGTGCTTGTAAGCGAGGCCCGAACGCGGACGAACCTGTATCTCGTAACCGTACGGGATCGCCACGGCGAAACCGGTCGCCACCGCATGGCGAGCGCCGGGAGCAATGGTGATATCCTCCGCGCTCATCACGTCCATACCCGCCGCCCCGGCGGTCGCGTAGGCCGGAAGCGGGAGGTCGGCGCCGTGTTCGAGGCGTTTCACCTCGACCGTTACTGAAGGGCTCACTCAGCGGCCTCCGCCGTCAATGTTTCGGCAATCCGCTCGGCCAAAGCCATCGCCACGTCTTGCTTGGCCATCTTGTCGAGGCTTTCGACGCCTTCGCCGCTGATGATGTGGACCGCGTTTTCATCCCCTCCCATGACATCGCCAGAGACATCGTTGGCGATAATCCAGTCGGCTGCTTTGCGCTTGCGTTTCTTCTTGGCGTTGCCGATCACATCCTCGGTCTCTGCAGCAAAGCCAACCACCAGTTCCGGGCGCTTGTCGCTCCCGGCAAGATTGGTCAGAATATCAGGGTTTTCAGTCAGCATCAGGGCCGGCGGAGCCGAACCGCGCTTCTTGATCTTCTCGCCGACATATTGGCGCGGGCGCCAGTCGGCGACGGCGGCAACCATGACCGCAGCGTCCGCCGGCAACGCCGCGCGCACCGCCTGGTTCATCTCCGCCGCGCTTTCGACATCGGTGCGGTCAACGCCATCGGGCGTGCGCAGCGCCACTGGCCCGGCGATCAAAGAGACGCGCGCACCAAGAGCCGCCGCTGCCGCAGCGATGGCAAAGCCCTGCTTCCCGCTGGAGCGATTGGCAATGTAGCGCACCGGGTCGATCGCCTCCCAGGTTGGGCCAGCGGTGACAACGACATGCTTGCCGGCAAGCGGCTTGTAGTTGGCGTCAATGTCGAAACCATCGCCAGCCAGCGCGTCGCCGGCTTCAACCTGAATGGCCTCGGCCTCAACTTTCGGAGCCTTTGGCTTGGGAGCTTTGGCGGACGGCGGAGCCGCAGCAGCGGGCTCTTCGTCGGACTCTTCATTTGGCCCTTCAGACGGCTTGTCAGCCCCCCCCTGCTCCGATCCGTCCTCAGGCGCTGGGGCACACTCCGCTTCCGGCTCGACGCGTTCGAGATCGTCCTCGCTTTCGGGCGGGGTTTCCGGCGGCGACTGGCGTGCGTCGACTTCATGATTAATAGCGTCAGGGTCTATCGGCGGAGCGGCCGCAGCGCCGCCCTTCTTGGCCAGCAAAGGACCGGCGCCTTCGGGATCGAAGTCCGGAATCTCATCGCCGGGCAGTTCGGGCAAGGGCTCGTCGGGATCAAAGCCTTCGGGCAGTTCCAGATCCTGATAATCCGCTTCAATATCGTCGTGGCTTCGTTTGGCGGTCGACCGCGGAATAATCTTAGAGAGCAGGCCGCCAAGACCCCCGCCAGCCGCCGCGCTTTCATCGTCGGGCTCAAGCGCCTCAATCGAATCGTTTGCAGCCATCGGAGCCGGCTTTGTCTCGGGCACGGGAATGTCAAAGTAGCTCGCTATCGCGCGCCAGATCGCATCTGGCTCAGGCAAGCGGCCATAGCCGAACTCGCCGCAGGCCATCGGGCCCTCATCGGGGTGAAGCACTTCCACTCCGGCAGCCTGTAAAGCCTCCACGTTGCGCTGGGTCGATTCGTGTTCCCACATGCGTACATTCATCGCCGGGATTGCCATCACCGGCTTGTCCGTCGCAAGGATCAGCGTGGTGGCGAGATCGTCGGCAATACCCGCCGCCATCTTGGCCATCAGATCCGCAGTGGCCGGGCACACAACGATCAGGTCCGCCTCACGGCTTAGCTGGATGTGACCCATCTCAGCCTCGTTCTTGAGGTCCCAAAGCGTGGTGTAAACCTGATTTTCGCTGAGCGCGGCGAGCGACATGGGCGTAACAAATTGCTGGCCGCCTTTGGTTACCACGCAAGTGACATCGCCCCCACCCTTGCGGATCAGCCGCACAAGCTCGCAAGACTTGTACGCCGCAATGCCGCCGCCCACGACAAGCAGGATCCTCGGACCCACCACCTCAACCGGGGCGGTGCTCACGAGATGGGGCCTTTAAGACGGCGCAACGGGCAAAGCGGGCTCGTCAATTCTATTCCTCGGTTCGTCCACCTTATGACGCCAGCGCTTCGCCAGCGATTGTCTCTCTTAGTCGTTTAGGGTCTAGCGATCCTGTGCCCTCCCGCCAACCGGTTTGCGAGGATCCTCGTAAGCTGGCCAAAGGCACGGAACTCTGTGGGGTAGGATGGTTAAATTTACGCTTATGCCCGTGCGAGGAAGCGATTGGGAGAGACGCTGTTCGGCCTTGCCATTGACTTGTAAGGCGATCAGGTTGTGAGCTTGCGCAGGAGGCCTCCAAGATGATCATCGGATTACGAATTGTTCTTGCCCTTCTAGGCGTGCTGTTTCTGTTTATCGGGGCGCAGTTCCTGATCGACCCTGTCACGATGGGCGGCAATTTCGGGCTGGAGGCTCAGAACAACGCGGGTCTGGCGAGCCTCCGGGGGGACATGACCTCTTTCTTTTGGGTCTCGGGCGGGGCGATTTTGCTCGGCGTTTGGAAGAAGCGCGGGGAGCTCTTTTACATCACCGCTTCGCTCATGGCGATCGTGTTCAGCGCGCGATGCCTTAGCCTCATCCTCGATGGGAGCTATGACGACTGGCTGCTGCCAATGGTGGTCGAAGCTGTGACGGTGGTCTTGTGTCTCCTCGGCGCACGAATGATGCGCGGCTTGGCGAGCGCCTAGGCCAGCCTAGCCTAGCCCAACAAACCAAAGGCCGCCGCCGCCCAGGTCGCGCCTGCGCCGGCAAGCCCGGCCACAAAATAGCCGAGCCAACCGCCCCCAGAGTTTTCGCCCTTTTCCGTCATCAGTTTGATGTCGGGAAGAGGGGCCGGGTCAGGCGCACCGCCTTTGGGTGGAAACATCTCTTCGACGCGGCGGATCAGGCCGGGCAGACGGAACAGGGTCTCGGTATCTTCCTTGATCCGGTCAGCCACCGCTGCTTCAGGGCCAAGCTCGTCACGGATCCAGCTGCGAACATAGGGCGCGGCCGTGTCCCACATATTGATGTCTTCGTTGAGCTGGGTCGCGATCCCTTCAACCATCACCATCGTCTTTTGCAGCAAAAGCAGGTGCGGCTGGGTTTGCATGTCGAAATCGCGAGTGATCGCGAAGAGCCCGTCCAGCATCTGACCGACGCTGAGCTCCTTCACCGGCTTGCCGCGCATCGGCTCACCCACGGCGCGCAAGGCCGTCGCGAATTCGCCGACCGAGTGATAGCTGGGTACGTATTGCGCCTCGAAATGGATTTCAGCGACGCGTTTGTAATTCCCCGTGGTCAGACCATAGAGAATTTCAGCGAGCCATTGGCGCGCGCGCCGATCGATCCGGCCCATGATCCCAAAATCGATTGCAACAATGGTCCCATCGTCTTCGACGAAAAGGTTTCCCTGATGCATGTCGGCGTGGAAGAATCCCGCGCTGATCGCCTGCGTCAGGAAGCTGATAACAAGCTTGTCCGCCAGCCGACCAAGATCGTGCCCGCGCGCGACCAGCTCGTCCTTGCGGCTGATCTTGACGCCATCGATCCATTCAATGGTCATCACCCGGCCATTGGTGCGGTCCCAGTCGATCTCCGGGATGCGATAGCCGCCCACGCCTGACATCTCTTCGGCGAGTTCAGAGGCCGAGGCCGCCTCACGCCTGAGGTCGAGCTCAGAATTGGTCCAGCGCTTGAAGTTGGCGATAGTGAGCCGCGGGCGCAGGCGCGCAGCCTCTCCCCCCATCGCTTCGACATGCGCGGCGGCCCATTCATAGGTCTGGATATCGCGCGCAAACTTCTCACGAATGCCAGGGCGCAGCACTTTGATCGCAACGGTGCGCCCATCCGTGGTGATCCCCTTATGGACCTGCGCGATGCTCGCCGCGCCCACGGGCTCGGGGTCGATCTCGGCAAACAGAGCCTCGATCGGCTGGTCAAAGCTTTGCTCGATCGAGGCCTTGATCTTGTCAAACGCCACCGGGGGGAGCGAATCCTGCAAGCTCAGCAGGTTTTGCGCAGCCTCATCGCCCACAAGGTCCGGCCTGGTGGCGAGCGACTGCCCCAGCTTGATCGCCGCCGGACCAATCGCGCTGAATGCGCCGGCGTAATCGGGCTCGCCCTTCTTGCTGGTGAAGGTCGCCAGTCGCGCCAGTTTCGCCAAGCGTCGCACCGGGGGCGGCGCGTTGACGTCATCCTCAATCCCGACGAGGGCGCGCCGCCGGGCTAGCGTGATGCCCCAGCGCGCAAGGCGGGTGAGATGGATAACAGGAGAGGTCATAGCGTTCTATGCGTGTGAGAGGTTCGCTGCGCGCGCCTTAGATCTTCCAGCCCGAATGGATCGCAACCGCTCCGCCGAGGATGATTTCAGCCTTGGTGTTCACAAAACCGGCGTCTGCGATCATGCGTTGGAACTCGGGCGGGCGAGGGAATTTGCGAATGGATTCGACGAGGTACTGATAGCTCTCTTTGTCGCCTGCGATGACCTGCCCCATGCGCGGCATGACCTGGGTCGAATAGAGATCGTAGATTTCCTGAAAACCCGCCCATTCGCTGGTCGAAAATTCCATGCAGTAGAAGCGTCCGCCTGGCCGCAGCACGCGGTAGGCTTCGGCCAGCGCCTTGTCCTTGAAGGTCACATTGCGGATACCAAAGACGATTGTGTAAGCGTCGAACGAATTGGACGCAAAGTCGACCTCTTCCGCGTTTTGATGAGTGAAGACAAGACTGCCCGCCCCTTCGCTCTCACGCCGCTCCATCGCGCGCTCAGCTCCGACATCGAGCATATCCTGATTGATATCGGCCACCGTCACATCCGCGCCGCGATCGGCCATGCGAAACGCGATATCCCCGGTGCCCCCCGCCATATCGAGGATTTTTTCACCGGGCTGCGGTTTTACCCGTTTGACGAAGCGGTCTTTCCACCCCCGATGCATCCCCAGCGACATCGCGTCGTTCATGATGTCGTATTTCTTCGCGACGCTGGTGAAGACCTCGCCCACGCGGCGGGTCTTTTCGTCCGGCGCGACCTGTTCGTAGCCGAAGGAGACGGTGTCGTCGGTGCTGGTTTCGCTCATGATTTGTCCCCTAGATGGAATTGAGCCACGCGCAAAGGGTGTTAGAGCGCAGAGGCAATGCCAGAGCTTCCCGAAGTCGAAACCACCGTGCGCGGATTGGCGCGCTATCTGGATGGCGCGCGGATTGAACGCGTGGTGCTCAACCGCCCCGACCTGCGCCGCCCCTTCCCCCAGGACCTGGTGCAGGTGATGACGGGCGCGCGCGTCACGGGCCTTACACGCCGGGCCAAGTATGGCCTGATCCATCTTGACCGGGCCCAGTCCGTGATCTTCCATCTCGGCATGAGCGGGCGCTGGCGGATCGATCCTGAAAAGCAGGACACCCACGATCATCTGGTGATGGAAACAGCGAACAACCGTTTTGCCTTGTGCGACCCGCGCCGTTTTGGCTCGGTCGATATGGTCGCGACCGAGGCGCTGGAACAATGGCCGCCATTCGCCAGCATGGGCCCCGAGCCCTTGGGACCGGACCTGACAGCCGAGCACCTCAAAGCGTCGCTCAAGGGCAAGACGCAGGCAATCAAGCTGTGCCTGCTCGATCAGCGCATCGTGGCGGGGCTTGGCAACATCTATGTGTGCGAGGCTTTGTGGCGCGCGGGGATCCACCCGATGAAAAGGGGCGGCAAAGTAACCAAGCCACAGCTCGCGCGGCTCGTTCCGGCTGTTCGCGACGTGCTGGAAGCATCCATTCGCGACGGCGGCTCCTCGCTGCGCGACTACGCGCAACCCGACGGCGAGCTTGGATATTTCGCGACGCGCTTCGACGTCTACGGACGCACCGCCGAGCCTTGCCATCGCGGCGACGGCGGAATCATCCGCCGCATCTCGCAAGGCGGGCGCAGCACATGGTACTGCCCGGTGTGCCAGAAGTAAGGTTGCCGGGCCGCCCCGCGTGGCCGACACCTAACCCACACTTTTGTTGACCTTTCGGGGACTGCGGACTATGTGGCGCGCTTTCCGACGCGTGGGGCAGGACTCCGCGCGTCGCTTTTCGACACACCCGAGACATGCCGGTCGCTCCGCTGCGGCCCCAAAGAAAACGCGAGACACGACACATTATGGCCAACACGCCGCAAGCCCGTAAGCGCATCCGTCGCAACAATCGCCGCGCCGAAATCAACGGCGCGCGCGTCAGCCGCATTCGCGGTTTCATCAAGAAGGTCGAAACCGCTTGCGAGGCGGGCGACAAAGAAGCGGCCTCGACCGCTCTCAAGGCCGCGCAGCCGGAAATGGCCCGGGGCGTCGCACGCGGCGTGCTGCATAAGAACACAGTGGCCCGTAAACTGTCGCGCCTAACGAAGCGAGTCGCCGCTCTGTAACACGCAAAACAGTCCCCGCCCTGACGCGATTCGGCGCCAGCGGCTGGGAAGTTTCCCCTAGGTTGAAATCAAAGGGTCGCGCTGAATGGCTGCGACCCTTTTGTTTTGCGACCGATATGACCTTTGTGACAGCTCCTAACGCTAGGATTTCTCGCGATTCGCAGGCTTTAAATTGGCGAAATCCAAGAAAATTAGGCACTTGAACGGGTTTGTGCGGTGTTCAGCAGGTCAAGCAATATATTTCAAAAAAATGAAAATTTTGCCGTTGCTTCATGACGCGATCAGGCGTCTATTGAGACCTCACCCGGAGCGGGACAGTCCGGGTTCACATATCTAGGCCGATAGGGTCCTTCCGAAATCTAGCTTTTCGGGAGCGGGGGACATTTGCCTGTCGCAGTGTTGGTAATCCGTTTCGGAGGGCGATTCCGGGAGCGGCGATGTATGGGGAAGACAAGGTGCAAAAAATGGATAAGGCGCGGACTACGCGTCGCAACGCTGATGAAGATTTGATGGAAGACGCCGAAGCCGTGAACCTTGCCGCTGATTGGTCAGACATCAGCACAGGCCTGCGCAAGGATCTTGGACACCAGCTCCACAGCCAGTGGATCAAACCGATTCAGGTGGGTGACCTCGACCGGGAGACCGGCACCCTCAATTTGTTTTTGCCGACCGAGTTTTCGGCGAATTGGGTCAAGGACCGATTCGAGGATCGGCTCCAACTCGCTTGGACGATTGCCCGGCCCGAAGTTCGCCAGATTGCGATACAGGTGCACCCAGGCCGGCGGCAGTTGCCCGAATTGCGGATCGACGATGGCCGTCGCCCAGCCAATGACGGCGCCAGTGCGATTGCTGTTGCCGCCGGGACGATCGGCGATGCGGGCTTCACGTCAAGCGTGGGCCTTGATCCATCGCTGACCTTTGCGGCCTTCGTCACGGGCGAGGCCAACGTGCTTGCTTGCAACGCCGCGCAGCGCATGGCCGCGACCGAACAACCGCAGTTCTCGCCTCTTTATCTCAAGGCCGCGACCGGTCAGGGCAAAACGCATCTTCTGCACGCAATCGGCCACGGCTTTCTTCAGGCGCACCCGCGTGCGCGGATCTTCTACTGCAGCGCCGAGCGCTTCATGGTGGAGTTTGTCCAGGCGCTTAAGGCGAACCAGATGATCGAGTTCAAGGCGCGTCTGCGCAGCTTCGATCTGCTGCTGGTGGACGATATTCAATTCATTATCGGCAAAGCGTCGGCGCAAGAAGAACTGCTTTACACGATCGACGCGCTGCTGGCTGAGGGCAAGCGTCTGGTCTTTGCCGCCGATCGGGCGCCGCAAGCGCTGGATGGGGTTGAACCGCGCCTGCTCTCGCGTCTGTCGATGGGTCTGGTTGCCGACATTCAGGCCGCCGATATCGAGCTGCGCAAGTCCATCCTTGAGAGCAAGCTCTCGCGCTTTGCTCCGCTCAGCGTACCAGAGGATGTGATCGACTTCCTCGCGCGGACCATCACCCGCAATGTGCGCGAGTTGGTGGGCGGGCTTAACAAGCTGATCGCTTACGCACAGCTCACCGGACAGGAAGTCTCGCTGCAACTCGCCGAAGAGCAGCTTACCGACATCCTTAGCGCCAATCGCCGTCGGATCACGATCGATGAGATCCAGCGCACGGTCTGCCAATTCTACCGGATCGACCGCTCGGAAATGTCATCCAAACGTCGCGCCCGCGCAGTGGTGCGTCCGCGTCAGGTGGCGATGTATTTGTCCAAGGTGCTCACCCCGCGATCCTATCCTGAGATCGGTCGCAAATTTGGTGGGCGCGACCATTCGACCGTGATCCACGCGGTGCGTCTGATCGAAGACCTGCGTGAGCGAGACGCTGATATGGACGGCGATGTGCGCAGCCTGCTGCGTCAACTTGAGAGCTGACTTTCTGTTCGTGTGGGTCCCCCCTCTGGAACAGGGGAAGTGAGCAGGGGACCCACATGAAACCCAAGGGCTCTGCTGGGCTCTGAGTAAGGTCAACTGGCGGGGTCTTCCCTTGCGGCCTCCACAGACTTGCGCACGCAAGACCCACAGGCTGTTCACAAGTGGCTCACAGCCTGCCAACACGGTGTTCATGGTCGACAGGCTTTTCACAGAGTCATCCCCAGAGCCTTCCACAGGGGCACCCGCGCTAAGCCCTGCCCGGCTTGAGCGTTTTGCTCGTCATATCGTCATTCCGGAGATTGGCGGCGCGGGACAGGTGGCGCTCGCGTCCAAACATATTGCGGTGATTGGCCTTGGCGGCATTGGCTCTCCGGCGCTGCAATATCTGGCTGCGAGCGGCGTGGGACGGTTTACGCTGGTGGACGATGATGCGGTGGATGTCTCAAACCTCCAACGCCAGACCATCTTCACCCACCGCGATGTCGGGCATGGAAAGGCCACAAGCGCGCGCCGTTGGCTGGCTAATTTCGACGACAAACTTGACGTGGACATCTCCGATGCGCGCATCACAGCTGCAAACGCAGGAGATCTGATCGCGGGCGCCGACTTGGTGTTTGACGGGACCGACAATTTCGCGACACGGCTTGCCGTTTCGGACGCGTGTGTCGCCGAACGCGTACCGCTGCTCTCCGCCGCTGTTGGCCGGTTTCAGGGACAGGTCGGCGCCTTTGCCGGACATTTGGCAGGACAGCCGTGCTACCGTTGCTTTGTCGGCGACGCCTTCGACGCCGAGGATTGCGACACCTGCGCCGAGGATGGAATGCTTGGCGCGATGGCCGGCTGGGTCGGGAGCTTCGCCGCCATGCAAGCGCTGCGCGCCTTGCTCAGCGGGACGAGCGCCTTCGGAGATAACCCGCTTTGGGGCCGACTGTTTGTGCTGGACGGGCTTGAACCTGGCATGCGCGCACTAAAAATTGCCAAAGACCCGGCCTGCAAGGGATGTCGGTAACGCCTCCGAGACCGCGCTTGCTTACCGTTTTGCCGCTTGACCCTGAAGTGTCTGAACGTCTCTAAGACCACCGGTTCAGTCTCGATACAGCGGCCAAACTCTACGCCCTTGTTTCGACCCTGCTTTTGGCGGTTGCCCGCTTTTATCTTCGACAAAGAACCGGAGTTGTTATGACCAAACTCACCGTACTTCCCGCGCTAGCCTTCGCCCTGATCGCAACGGGCGCCAGCGCGCAAGGACCGGATAAGGAAGCCGCGGCCAAGAATTTTAAGGCGGCCGATGCCAACGAGGATCGAAAGCTCGACAAGGCCGAGTTCCGCAAGTTCATCGATCTGAACGCTGACGACGAGCTTGGCCGGGCCCCCATGGTCAAACGCTTCAACATGTATGACACAGCCTTCGGACGGCTGGATACCGACAAAAGCGGGTATGTAACCGCCGACGAAGTGAGAGCGGTTTCTCAGCAGTGAGCCCAGCCCAAGCCCGTAAGGGCTGACATGCCGGACGCGATTGCCAACGGGGTGAAACGCTTAGCTGCGGTGCCCAAGACACGCGGGCTTGGAAGTCAGTCCTCGTTCTTCACGATATCGGGCGCGTTGAGCGGCTCCTGAGCGCCGCTCGGCGGCTCGCTCCAGTTCGCGTTGTGAACGGAGATCGGTTGTTCGATCGCCTCCACAATCTCCTGCGCGCAAGACGGCACGCGCTGCAGTCCGCAAACTCCAACAAAGGACGTCACGAAAAAGTCGAAGATCTGATCGGGGGCCTTCTTGACAAGGCTGACCGAAAAGGTGGTCGATCCATCGCTCTCCACGGTTAGAAGAACGACCTTCCATCCGCTGTCAATCTCTCCGACCGCTGAAAGATCGGGGTGCCGGATGACTTCCTGAATAAGCTCAAGGGCAAGCTTCGTACCGACCGGGTCGCCGCCCGAATGGGTGATCGAAACGGGCTCGGCCCAAACGCCGCCGGGAAGCGCCATCGCGATGAAGCACAACGTTAGCTTCGTTATTTTTGTACGAAAGCCCATCAAATCACCCGCTTGGCGGGTTACAATGAGGAATTCGCAAAACTCAAGCGGGTATTGCTGGCTATCCCCGCCTTCATCACACCAAAAGCCAAGTTATCATGGCCACGCCAATGGGTCACTTCAAGGCCATGTGTAAGTCATCGTTAATCTGTTGGCGGCATCGTGTGGTGGATGAAAGGTATGGGGACCCTTTATGCTGGTCACAATCCCGAAGCGGCAATCCAAACGAGTCCGCGTCTTGCTGGACGCTCTCCTTGTGTCATCTGTCGGCGAGGTCGAGGTCCGGGTGCGCGATGTCTCGCAGGAAGGGGCCTTGCTCGAAGTTGGCGACAACGCTCCGCATCAGGGTGAGATCACCCTCTTCTTTCTCGATCACTCTCAGCAAGGGTCAATCGCCTGGCGAGAAGGATCGTGGCTGGGTGTCCATTTCGATCAAGCCTTGCCAAAGAGTGTTTGGAAGGCGCTTTCGACAAAGCGACTTCGAGTCGGCGCGCCGCGCACTTATCGGCATGATGAGATTGAGGAAGACCCCGAACGTATCGCGGTTATCCCGCGCCGCATTGAGCTGCGACTAGGGTCCAAGTAGCACGCCGCTTAGGCAACGCGCCCTCCCTTTCAGCCCTTCAGAACTTCTTCCACCCATTCCGGCACCAACCGGCTTGCTGCGCCGTGCCGAGCTTGGTGGAAAATCGCAGTGCCTTCGCTTGGCTCGAGATTCAGCTCAAGCGTGCGCGTTCCCATCGCTCTGGCTTGTGAGACGAAGCCCGCTGCCGGGTAAACGGCACCGCTTGTCCCGATGCTGACAAAAAGATCGCACGCCGCCAAGGCGTCTTCGATCCGGTCCATATGGTAAGGCATCTCACCAAACCACACGACATCAGGCCGCAAGGTCGGCGCCTTGCAAACCGGGCAAGGAGGCCGGTCGCGCATCGGGCCTTCCCATGGTGAGCGCGTGCCGCAAGACGTGCACAGCGCGCTCCTGAGTTCGCCATGCATATGACAGACGTCGACGAACCCTCCCCGCTCATGCAGGTCGTCAACATTCTGCGTGACAAGCAACAGATCGCCTGCGAACTCGGCTTCCAACCGGCCCAAGGCCAGATGCGCTGCGTTTGGCTCGACTTTGGCAAGGCCCGCGCGTCGTTCATCGTAAAAACGCAACACCAAATCGGGATCGCGCGCAAAACCTTCAGGCGTTGCGATGTCATAGACGCTGTGTCTCTCCCATAGACCACCGGCGTCACGAAATGTGTCGATCCCGCTTTCAGCGCTGATGCCCGCACCGGTAAGGATGACAATGCTCTTGGGTCTTGCGCTCAAACTCGTCTCCCGCTTGTCGTAAGGTACCACTTACTTTTAGAGGCTGTGGAGCATCAAGCCGGAGATACGTGCCATGATCAAATTCGCTGTGCTCGGCCATAAGGGTCGGATGGGGCAGGCTCTCGCAAGAGCCATCGAAGAGGCCGGGCAGGAATTCTGCGTCGGAGTGGACCAGGGTGGGGATCCCGCTCCCGTTATCGGCCAATGCGATGTCGCGGTCGATTTTTCCGCCCCAGCTGCCCTGGTGGACAATCTCAAGGCGGTGACATCAGCGGGCGTTCCGATCCTGATTGGCACAACAGGGCTTGAGGCGGAGCATTTCGATGCAATCGAACGCGCGGCTGAGGCGGTTCCCGTCCTGCAGACCGGCAACACATCCTTGGGAGTAACGCTGCTGTCCGCGCTGGTCCAAGAGGCCGCGGCGAAGCTTGGACCGGACTGGGATATCGAGATCGTTGAGATGCATCACCGCGGTAAAGTCGACGCGCCCTCCGGCACAGCCAAACTTCTGGGCGAGGCGGCGGCGGCCGGGCGAGGTGTCGATCTGGCCAGCCACCGCGAAGGCGGGCGCGATGGAAACTCCGGCGCACGGTCGGAAGGCGCGATCGGTTTTGCCTCCTTGCGCGGTGGGACCGTGGCCGGCGATCACAGCGTGATCCTGGCCGGGCCAGAAGAGCGCCTGACGCTTTCACACTCGGCGGAAAACCGGATGATCTTCGCGCGCGGGGCGGTCAAAGGCGCGGCGTGGTTGGTCGGGAAAGATCCCGGACGCTACACGATGAGCGATGTGCTCGGCTTGTGACCACCAAGGCAACCTTGCGCCGCCGCGTCTATCTGGAGCTGTTTGCCTCAGCGCGCTCGGACGGCAAGCTAACGCGTACGAACCGGATGATCGTCGTCTTCATCTTGATGTCGGTTGCTCTCGCTATCGTTGGGACCGAGCGGCAGGTCACGGTCGACAACCGGACCGTTCTGCGTTGGGCCGAATTCGGCTTTGGGGTGATCTTCCTGGTCGAATATGTGGCGCGTTTCTGGGCGGCGGCGGAACGCCCTGGAGGGGGGGCCGCCATGCGCAAAAGGGTGGACTGGGCGCTTACCTTCTTTGCGCTGGTTGATCTTGCCGTCGTGATCGCTTCGCTGGTGCCGTTCCTGGTGACCGGCGCGCCAATCTTTCGTTTGGTGCGGCTTTTCCGGCTCGCCTCGCTCCTGCGCTTTGGCGAGTTCAGCAACGCGTTGCGCGCGCTGAGCGCGGCGATTGTCGAGCGACGCTATGACCTTGCGGTAACAGGCGCCTTGGCGGGACTGTTGGTCCTGGTGGGCGCGACCGCGCTTTATTGGGCCGAAGGCTCAGAGCAACCCGAGGCCTTTGGATCGATCCCGCGCGCGATGTGGTGGTCTATCATCACTTTGACGACGGTGGGCTATGGCGATGTGTCCCCGGTGACCACGATCGGCAAAGTCCTCGCCGCGATTGTGGCGCTGGGCGGAATCGGGCTGGTGGCCATGCCAACCGGGATTATCGCCGCGGCCTTTTCCGACGCAATGCAGCGCCACCGCGAAGCCCGCGTCGTTCCCAGCAGTGCGGCCCCTGAAAAACTATGACCAAAGAGCAGATCTTCGAGTTCTTTCGGCGCCTCGCCGAAGACAACCCCGAACCCGAAACCGAGCTGGAGTACGGCAATGTCTACCAGCTTGTCGTCGCGGTGGCGCTCTCCGCGCAAGCCACCGATGTTGGCGTAAACAAGGCGACCCGCGCGCTCTTCGCCAAGGTGGAGACGCCGCAGCAAATGCTTGACCTCGGGTTGGAGGGCTTGATCAAGCACATCAAGACAATCGGTCTTTTCAACTCCAAGGCGAAGAATGTTATCGCGCTCTCGCAGCTTCTGATTGATGACTATGGCGGCGAGGTGCCCGACACGCGTGAGGATCTTGTGCGGCTCCCCGGAGTGGGACGCAAGACGGCGAATGTTGTGCTCAATTGCTGGTTCAAACAGGAAACCTTTGCGGTGGACACCCACATCCTGCGCGTCGGCAATCGCACAGGGCTGGCGAAAGGCAAGACGCCGGAAAAGGTCGAAGAAAAGCTCGAGAAGCGCGTGCCCCAGCCCTTCCGTCTGCACGCGCATCACTGGCTGATCCTGCACGGGCGCTATGTGTGCAAAGCGCGCACGCCGGAATGCTGGCGGTGCCAGGTGGTGGACCTGTGCAGCTATCGGCAAAAGGTGATGGACCCAAAGGCTTCGCGCAAAGCGCCTGTGACGAATGCGGCCAAGGCGTCGCCCAAGACGTAGTCGCGCTCGGCACCCTGGACAGCTTAGGCCGCGTTCGACAGCCGGGCCTGAGTAAGAGGCGCGTCCCCTTGGAACGAGGTACGACAAACTCCCATGGATCCATGGCGGGTCAGACCAACCGATTTCGGTCTCTTTCGAAAACTGAATTCGGTTGCAAAAACATACTATTAGGTGAATTTGACGTTTCGACGTACTCTTGCGTGCGCGGCATAGGAGGAGAGACGAAATGCGGTTTTCCAAGTCCATCCAGCGCGCGCTGACGCTCAGCACGGGCCTTGCCCTCACAACCAGCCTTTTGGCCACCCAGGCTCTCGCACAGGACGTCTCGCCCGAAGACGAAGAGGAGTCATACGAAGCCATCGTCGTCACCGGGACAAGAGTGACGCAGGGCGGGGCGCAGGACGTCAAGCATTTCCGCTCGATCGCGCTCGACGAACTCGACGCGGGCGGGCTGCCCAGCCCGGCCAGCTTCACCGTCGAAGGCCTGCTCAGCGAGCACGACCTGACGCTGCCGTCCAAAGGCAAATGCGAGCAATTGTTCTGTGTCTCAAGCCACGCCATGGCTTCCACCGCTCGAGCCACCGAACACTTCGTCGGCATCGGTTTTGAAAGCGGCGTCGACGCGGAAGCCTATCAGGCCGAGCCGCTCAGCCTGATCGCGGTGGTTGACCGCTCCGGCTCGATGAGCGGCCACCCGATCGCCAAGGTCAAGGAATCGCTCCACGCCATTGTCGATCAACTGCGCGAAAGCGACCGGCTCGGGATCGTGATCTACGGCACGACTTCGCTGGTCCATCAAGAGGTGATTGATGTCGCCGGCAACGAGGCGGAGCTTCGCCGCGCTATCGATAGCATCGGGATCGATGGCTCCACTTCGATGGAAGCGGGCATGAAGCTCGGCTTTAAAACCGCCTTCGCCGAACTGGACAAAGCGCGCGGCAAGACCCGTATGATGCTGTTCACTGACGAAAACCCGAACACCGGCAACACCAGTCCGGAAGGCTTTATGGCGCAGGCTATCGATGGATCGCGCAAGGGTGTCGGGCTCACCACGATTGGCGTGGCCGGGCATTTTGACGGCGCGTTGGCGACCAAAGTCTCCAGCGTTCGCGGAGGCAATCTGTTCTTCGTGCCCTATGGGGAATCCGCCAAGGACCTGTTCGCCAAGGAATTCGCCAACATGGTCGGCGAGGTCGCGCATGACCTCGTGATCTCGATCGACCCCGCCAACGGCGTAAAGGTGGGCGCGATCTACGGCGTGCCCAACACGCTGATTAAAGACGCGGGCACTGGCACGGTCACGATCACCATTGGCAGCGCGTTCCTCTCGAGCAAGGGAGGCGGCATCTTCGCGACGCTTGAAGGCGAAGCGGAGACCGCTGGCCTGGCGGATATAACCGTCGCGTACACCGACGCCGTGTCGCAGAAGCGGGAGAGCGACACCGACTATGTGATCGCCTCACGCAGCCCCCCACCAGACGGGTTGGTGAAGGCGGAGCTGCTGGTCGATCAATATGTGACCACAAGCGAAGCGCTCGCGCTATGGCACGAGAAGCGCGACGCCAAGGGCGCGGCCAAGGCGCTCGATGACCTCTCCACGCGGATTGCCGCCGCCGAACTCGATGGGATGGGCGAGGAGATCACGCTCGTCGACGGGCTCAGACAAAAGGCCAACCGGCTCGCCGGGCTTTCGGGCAAGCGCACGCTCCCGTCAGACCTTTTCGGCGAATGGCGGGTCTTGCGCCACAAGGGCGTGAGCGATCTTTCGCGTGGCGACTATATCGAGATCACCGATGACGGTGAGTTCATCACCGAGCGCACGCGGGGCCGCGACAAGGGCGACACCATCTATCAGGACTTCGCGCTTAACGAACGTCAGATGCACATCGAAGGCTCAGGCCTTGTGTTCAACTACCGGGTGCGGGGCGACAAGCTCCGGCTGACCAACCGGTTCGAGGGCACCGAAATCGTTATGCTGCGGGAAGACTAACCGGTTTGAGCATCGGCGCTTTAGATGTCGTCGGCGCTTACCAACTCCGCCGTGTCGATCTCGCCCGTCATCGCCGCCACAGTGGTCGCCACGGCCGCGTCGCCGCTGACATTGGTGGTGGTGCGCATCATATCCATGATCCGGTCTACGCCCGCCACAAAGGCGATCGTTTCCAGCGGAACGCCGACCGCGCTAAAGACCAGCGTCATCATGATCAGGCCTGCACCGGGGATGCCCGCTGCGCCAATCGCGCCCAGCGTGCCGAGGACGGAAATCACGAAGTAGTCGCCCCACGTGAGGTCAACGCCGAAGATCTGCGCGCCAAACAACGTGGCGAGGCCCAGATACATTGCGGTGCCGTTCATGTTGATCGTCGCACCCAGGCTGATGACAAAGCTCGCGACCGAGTTCGACACGCCCAGATTGCGGCGCGCGCAGCGCAAGGTCACCGGCAGCGTCGCGTTGGAACTTGCGGTTGAGTAGCTTACCGCGATCGCGTCGATAATGCCGCGGAAGAAATCGACCACGGGCAGCTTCGCCAGAAACTTTATCATCCCGCCATAGAATAGCGCTATAATCAGCAGACAGCCCAGATAGTTGAGGAACACCAGCACGCCCAGCGCCTGCAGCGCCTCGATCCCCAAGGTCCCGGCCACCCACGCCATCAGCGCAAACACGCCAAACGGGGTCAGCTCCATCACGATCATGGTGACCTTTTGCATCACCACGCTACCGCTTTCGAAGATCTTCAGAACCGGCGCGCCCTCTTCCTTGGCCATCAAGATGCCAATCCCGATCAGCAGCGAAAAGACGATCAGGGGCAAGACAGTGACATCGGCCATGACCTGCACGGGGCGCGACGGAACAATCTCGAGGAGCATTTCGGTGGCCGTCTTCGCGGTCTCTTTAGCGGCTTCGGCCTTTTCGAGCCGTGAGGAATCCATCTCGATAGCGCTTGTATCGACGCCCGCACCCGGTTGCACAAAGGTACCCAGGCCCAGGCCCAGCCACACCGCCATCTGCCCAGTGACGACAAACAAGAGCATCGCGCGCGAACCCACCGCGCCCAGCTTGCGCAGATCGCCAATGCTGGCGACGCCCGCCACCAGGCTGAAAAAGATCAGCGGCACGACCAACATTTTGATGAAGGCAATGAAGATGTCGCCGACGATCTTGATGCTCGCCGCAGCCTCGCCAAAATACAGCCCGGTCGCAATACCTAGGATGAGCGCGCCAATAACCCGCTGCCAGAGCGGAATTGCAAACCAGGCCTTCATGGTGGTGGGAACCCTTTGATCTTCTGATGCTGCGCCAGCGATGCCAGCGCCGAACATAAAGCGAAACGATGTGCAATGCCTAGCAGACCTGCGCGCCAGAGCAATCGCCGGGCCGTGCGCGCGCTCAGACGACCTCTTCGTACTGTTCGATCACCCACTCCTCGGCTTCCGAGGCGCCGATCCATTCGCGCATCCAGTCATGCTCCCAGATCGCCTGCATATAGCTTTGCGCAAAACCCGGAACGCCGACCCCGTACGTGATAAAGCGCGACACGACCGGGGCGTAGAAAATGTCAGCCGCGCCAAACGTGCCAAACAGGAACGGACCCGCCGATCCGTAGCGCGCGCGCGCTTCCGCCCAGAGTTGGAGAGTGCGGACGATGTCTTCTCGCGTCGTGTCAGACACCCTTTGCAGCGGGGTCTGGCGCCGGACATTCATAGGCATTTCGCTGCGCAAGCTCATAAAGGACGAATGCATTTCCGCCACCATGGCGCGAGCCATACCACGCGCGGCCTCATCTTTGGGCCAAAACCGATCCCGGCCGACCTTGTCCGCCAGGTATTCCAGTATCGCCAGACTGTCCCAAATCACCGCCTCTCCATCCCACAAGATGGGCACTTTCCCGCTGGAGGGTTGGACTTCGCCCATCTCGCGTTTTGCCTGGTCCCAATCACTGCCAAGCAACGGCACGGTCAATTCCTCGAAGGCAAGCCCCGATTGCTTCGCGGCCAGCCAACCGCGCAAGGACCAGCTTGAGTAATTCTTGTTGCCAAGGATCATTTTCATGAGGGCGCGTCTCCACCGTTGCGCTGCGCGGAACCCCTGCCTAGATTTTCAGCGTTTCGCTGTCGAGCGTGAACAGCTACCCAAGGCGTCCTAAGTTGTATCACGCGAGATCGTTCGATGAATCGTCCCCCGTTCCACCTGGCTTTTCCGGTTGATGATTTGGCCGCCGCGCGGCGCTTTTACGGCGATGCGCTTGGTTGTGCGGAGGGCCGTTCGTCGCAGGAGTGGATCGATTTCGACTTTCACGGACATCAGATAGTCGCCCACCTTTCGCCCGACGCTGGCGATCGCAGCAGCAACGCGGTTGACGGCCACAATGTGCCGGTCCCGCATTTTGGCCTTGTGCTTGACATGGAGGCGTGGCGGGCCCTCGCCGAGCGCCTTCGGGAGGTCGGGACGAAGTTCGTGATCGAACCAACCGTTCGCTTCAAGGGAGAGCCCGGCGAACAGGCAACCATGTTCCTGCGCGATCCAGCGGGCAACGCGCTTGAATTCAAGGCCTTTGCGGATCCGGCAAGGCTGTTCGCAAAGTAGAGTTCGTCCGTCGGGCGGGTTTACGCCGTCTATCCCCGGCGATACCCTTGTCTTTGTCGCCCAACACCACGAGGAAGCACCCGATGAAGGTTCTCAAGTCCGTTTTTTTCGTCATTCTCTTTCTCGGCGTGCTCGGCTTTGGGGGCTTTATCTATCTCGGCCAGTAGTCGAAAAATGGCCAAGCGCCCGGCCTTAGCCAAGGGCAATTGGCGCCGTGCCCGTCCTCGCCAAACTGCGTGTCGAGCGAAGCCGGAACCGAGCCTGAGAAACGCGTGGAACCCTTACCGCCCGGGGTTTGGGACAAGATCAGCGCCACCATCAACGACATGGGCGGAACACTCACGGTAACCGGCGATGACTACATCGCAGCCGAGTTCACTTCGGCGACGTTCGGCTTCGTCGATGACATCGAGTTTCGGCGAGCCGAAGACGCGGTGCATGTGCGTTCGGGTTCTCGCGTTGGATATTCTGATGCGGGGGTCAACGCCGCCAGGGTCGACGAGTTGAGAGCAAAGTTGGCGAATTGACCGGGCGATCAGGCGTCCGCGTCAACCCCAATCATCGCCCAAGGCGTCGGCCACGACAGCGGCTCTGAGCGCGGCGATCCCCATCCCTTTCTCGCTGCTGGTGAGGTGCAGTTCGGGAAAGGCGGCGGGGTGCTTGCGCGCCTCATCGGCGACCGAGTTGGCGACGCGGTCAAGGTCGCTCGCCTTGATCTTGTCCGTCTTGGTCAGGACAATGCGATAGCCCACCGCAGCCTCGTCGAGCATTTTCATCATTTCGCGGTCGACATCCTTCAGGCCATGGCGGCTGTCGATCAGCACCAGATTGCGCGCCAGAACTTGGCGGCCGCGCAAATAGCTCTTCACAAGATTTTTCCAGCGCTCAACGACCTTCACCGGAGCCTTGGCAAACCCGTAGCCGGGCATATCGACCAGCCGGAAGCTGGTCGGATCACCAACTTCAAAAAAGTTCAGCTCCTGCGTGCGGCCCGGCGTGACCGACGCGCGCGCAATAGACTTGCGCCCGGTGAGCGCGTTCAGAAGGCTCGACTTGCCGACGTTTGAGCGCCCAGCAAAGGCGATCTCGGGAACGGTCGGCTCAGGCAAAAACTTGAGCTGCGGCGCGGATAGCAGGAAATCGACCCGGCCTGACAACAGGCGCGCGGCGGCCGTCTCGCGGAGCTCTTGCGCGCGCTCTTCTTCCGGGGAGACGCTGAGGGTCAAGCTTTGCTCTTCTCGGCCTTTTCGCGCTCGGCCTTCTGAGCCATTTCAGCCTTGTCCTTTTCCGCTTGAGCGCGAAGCTGCGGGTGCTTGGAATAGAGGTACTTTTGCTGGGCGAGTGTGAGGACATTCGAAGTCACCCAGTAGAGCAGCAGCCCGGCCGCGAAAGGGGCCATCACGAACATCAAGAACCACGGCATCAGGTTGAAGATCTGCTGCTGCATCGGATCCATTGCGCTGGGGTTCAGCTTGAAGGTCAGCCACATCGTGATGCCCAACAGGATCGCCAGCACGCCAATGCCGAGGAAGCCGGACACTTCGAACGGCAAGAGGCCGAAGAGGTTCAGGATTGTCGCCGGATCAGGTGCGGTGAGGTCAGAAATGTACACAAACGGCTCGTGCCGCATCTCGATCGCGAGGATCAAAACCTTATAAAGCGCGAAGAAAATTGGAATTTGGATAAGCAGCGGCAGACAGCCGGCCAGCGGGTTGACCTTCTCTTCCTTGTACAACTGCATAATCTTTTGTTGCTGGGTTTGCTTGTCGTCCTTGTAGCGCTCTTGGATCGCCTTCATCTTGGGCTGGACCGCCTTCATCTGCGCCATCGAAGCAAATTGCTTCTGCGCGATCGGGAACAGCAGCCCACGAATGACCAGAGTCATGCCAATGATCGCCACGCCAAAATTGCCGATCGCCCTGTCGAGCGTGCGCAACAGCCATAAGAGCGGCATTTCGATGATTTTGAACCAGCCCCACGAAATCGCGTTGCCGAACTGCGCGATACCCGCCTCTTCATACGTGTCGAGAACGACGCTTTCCTTCGCGCCTGCATAAAGCTGTGTGGACTGGGTGAGCGTGTCCCCCGCCGCTAGCGTTTGCGCAGGGTAGAGCACATCGGCGCGGAAGAGATCGAAGCCAAGCGATCGGAAACTCGCCGATTCAGCGCCGTCTGAAGGAACAAGGGCGCCGAGCCAATACCGCTCCGAAAAGCCTAGCCAATCGGGCGAACCGCTTGGCGACCACGTCCCCAGTTCGGCAAGTTCGTGGTAAGCGTGGGGATCGTTCAGCACTTCATCGAACACACCCACCGGCCCGGCATGGCTGAGAAACTCATCGGGTGTCGCGTTCGTCGAAGTGCGCTTGATCAACACAAAAGGCTCGATCACGGCGGCGGCCTCTTCCGCTGCGTTGGTGACGCTTTGCTCCGCAGCGATCATATAATTGTCGTCGACGCGAAACGTGATCGCGTAGGTGAGATCGCCTTCTGAACGGGTCAGCGTGACGGGCGTTGCGGGGGTCAGTGTCTCGCCATCGGCCTGCCAAACCGCGCTGGACGAGCTGCGCTTGGCGTTGGTGCGGAAGCCGAATTCGGCAAAGTATTGTCCGGGTGTGCCTTCAGGAGCAAACAGACGGACAGGCCCAGAATTCTTGTCGACCGTTTCCTTGTGGTTCTTAAGAACGATATCATCAATCCGCGCGCCAATCAGGTTGATCGAACCGGCCAGGCGCGGCGCATCGATCACCACGCGCTCAGGCGCCGCAAGCGCGGCTTTCAGGTCGGGACGAGCGGAAGTCGCCGGGCTTTCGGCCAGATCCTGCGAGGCCGAGCTTGCATCCGGCGTCGGCCCCGCCGTGCTGGCGCTTTCGCTCGCCGGCGTTGTCTCGCCGCCAGGGGGAGTGGTGGTGGCTTCAACCGGCGTGTCGGGCTGCGGGTAAAGGTAACCGATGCCAACATCCCAACCAAGGATCAGCAGCCCCGACAGCACGAAGGCCAGCAACAAGTTGCGCGAATTGTCCAAGTCCTGAAGATCCCTGACGTGATTGGTGTTTTGGCCTCGAGGCTAGGTAGGCATTGAGGCAACGATTTCCCAGCCTCAAGGCACTGGATCGTGCCCATGCCCTCCCCAAGGATGACAGCGCCCTAGCCGCTTTATGGTAAGCCATCCACCCTTGAGCGCGCCATACTTCTGAAGCGCTTCGATCGAATATTCGCTGCAAGATGGCGAATACCGGCAGGTCGGCGGCAAAAGCAGCGAAGGGCCCAACTGCCAGCCCCGAACCAAAACTATGAGAATGTACTTCACTGGCTTTGCTTTCCTGCTTCGTGTTTGCCCGAAGGGTCGCGTCGCCTTGGTCGGCGACCGCGAGCCGCATCGCCCTTGCCATCCTGCGCGCGCGCCAGAGCCATGTCCAGCTCCTGCGCCATAACATCAAAAGCACGCTCAAGCCCACCCGTGCGCCCGATCAGAACATGGTCGTGATCGGCAAGGCCTCGCTCAGGCAGCGCGGCGCGCAGCAATTCGCGAAAGCGCCGCTTCATTCGGTTGCGCACCACGGCGTTCCCGATCTTCTTTGTGACCGTTACTCCAAACCGGGTCCCAAGCCCTCCATTGGGCCGCGTAAGCAGCACAAAGCCCGGCTTCGCGTTGCGCAGGCCTTTGTTGGCCGCAACGAATTCGGAACGCTTGGTAAGCACATGGATCATAGTGATGCCCGAACGCAAACGGACCCCCAATGGGAGCCCGCAAGCCCGACAGGCCGCCCGCAGCGTTGCGATCGGGAATCGCAGCTTGGGAGAATGTGGCAGCCTATGGCGGCTGCCGAGCGCATTAGGCGGTCAGCTTCTTGCGACCGCGACGACGACGCGCGCGAAGGAGCTTGCGACCGCCGACGGTCGCCTTGCGCGCAAAAAAGCCGTGGCGACGCTTGCGCACGAGATTGCTGGGCTGGAAAGTCCGCTTCATTGTATCCTCAAATAGTCTGGTTCGGTTCAGCAGCTGCGCCGCAGCGCGGCTGGGCTGTTGCGCCCGACAGGTCGAACTCAGCCGCAGGCTTGCGCAACTTCGTTCACATCAGGCGCGCGCAATTATGGGAAAGCGCGCTGCGAGTCAAGACAAGCGTAGCTGGCGGCGGGCACGCTCATGGCGAGCGTCATCGCACCAATATCGCCATACGCCAGACTGGGCCTTGCGCCGGAAATCGGGAGGGCAAGTAGCGCCACTTTGGACCCCGCCGGGTCAACTGCGAACGTCTTGGGCGCAATTGACCGTGCGCGGGCCGTGTGCGGGGCGATCCATTCGCGCATCTCATCGGCGCGCAGCCATTTGGCGCTTGCGTGCGGAACCGAATTGGTCATCGCGTAGAACGCCTTGGCCCGCGCTTCGCTCATGCCCATCTCGACATAGTAATCGATGTAGATCCGGTTGGCGTAATCGTCTGGCGCAAAATCCCCGGGCTCGCGTCCATAATTGTCAAGCCATGCGTGCACCGCAAAGTGAGCGCCAGGGGCGATACTGCGCGATGACCCAGCCAGAAATATCTCGACCGCCCCCGAACGCACCGACCCTCCTTGCGGGACATGGGTGGCAAGCCCTGCGGCGCGAATGCGGCGGCCCAATGCGAGATTGGCTATGTCGTTGGTGGTGCCAGGCGCTTCGACCATCTCAAGTATGCGAAGATTGGGGAAATCGCGCATCATGACATCGAAGTGCTGCGGGCTGGCGGTGTTGGTGGACCCGATCATGACGACGCGGGTCGCATCCACGACCAAAAACGGCCCATATTGGGCGATCGCCTCAGCCAGAACGGGCTCTTGGAAGGGAAGAGCATAGCGGGCTGTCGAGCTCTTTCGCGCAAGGGTTGTTGGGGGTTTGTAATCCTCATCCACCCGCACCCAACGCTGCGAGACCGGGTCCCATTCCTCGATCCAGCTTGTGGTGGCGACCGTGCGATGGGCGCTCGACGATTGCGCCTCGGCCGGCGCAGAAAACGCCAAGAGCGGCAAGACAAGAGCAAGAGCGGCAATCCATTGCATGCGGCAATATTTCGCAGCTGTCGCTAAGGATTTTACGAAGGTTTATACTTGCGAAAGGCTTGCGTAACCGCGCCTAAAGGCTCGACAAGCTTCTCTTAACTCTGCACAAACACTCGCAATACAGGGGTTTCTGGAGCCGATGCTCTGGCGGAGGGGTTGACGGGTCATGGTCGCGCTGGTGAAGACGGTCGCCTATCTTGGACTCGAGGCCAAACCAGTCGAGGTTCAATGCCAGGTTGCCAGCGGTCTGCCCCGTTTCTCAATTGTGGGCCTGCCCGACAAATCGGTTAGCGAAAGCCGCGAGCGCGTCCAGGCCGCGCTTGCCGCGATGGGCCTCGCTCTGCCGCCCAAACGGATCACCATCAACCTGTCCCCGGCCGATCTTCCCAAAGACGGGTCGCATTACGACCTGCCGATCGCCCTTGCGCTGCTTGCGGCTATGGGCGTCACCGATGCGGAACAATTGGGTGACTGGCTCGCCGTGGGTGAGTTGTCGCTCGATGGACGGGTGGTGGCATCGCCGGGCGTCTTGATCGCTGCTCTTCACGCAAGTGAGGCGGAATGCGGCCTGATATGCCCCGCGGATCAGGGGTCGGAAGCCAAGTGGGCAAGCGGGGTCCCGGTCCTCGCTCCGCGCGAGCTGGGTAGCCTTTTGTCGCACCTGAAAGGCACACATGTCCTTGATGACCCGGTTCGTGGAAGCGTTGCCGAGGCACCGCCTTCCAACGACCTCAAGCAAGTCAAGGGGCAAGAGAGCGCCAAACGGGCTTTAGAGATTGCGGCGGCTGGCGGGCACAACCTGCTCATGGTGGGTCCACCAGGATCGGGTAAGAGCCTGCTCGCCTCCTGCCTTCCCGGAATTCTGCCCGAACTTACACCGTCTGAAGCGCTTGAAGTCTCGATGGTGCAGTCGGTCGCGGGGACCTTGGAGGCCGGTCGTATCAGCCGCGCACGGCCGTTCCGCGCTCCGCATCATTCAGCCAGTATGGCGGCGCTAACCGGTGGCGGGCTCAAAGTGCGTCCAGGTGAGGTGAGCCTCGCGCACTTGGGGGTGTTGTTCCTTGACGAGCTGCCGGAGTTCCAACGCCAGGTTCTTGATTCGCTTCGTCAACCGCTTGAGACTGGGAACGTGGACGTCGCCCGCGCCAACGCGCATGTGTCGTTTCCCGCGCAAGTGCAGCTCATCGCCGCGATGAATCCTTGCCGTTGCGGCCATGCGGGCGAAGCGGAACGCATCTGTTCGCGCCATCCGCGTTGTGTGGGCGAGTATCAAGGACGGCTCTCCGGACCGCTCCTGGATCGGATTGATTTGCATGTCGATGTCGCGGCGGTAAGCGCCATGGACTTGGCTTTGCCACCCCCCACAGAGGACAGCGCGGCCGTCGCTTCGCGCGTAAAGAGCGCACGCGCCTTGTGCGAGGAGCGGGGACTGCGCTGCAACGCTCTTTTGCAAGGCGACCCTCTGGAACTGCATGCGGCGCCTGATGACGAAGGCCGCGCTCTTCTTATGCAAGCCGCAGAGAAGCTGCGGCTATCCGCACGCAGCTACACCCGGATGCTAAGGGTGGCCCGCACAATTGCCGACCTTGCCGGCGCTGAACGGGTGGGCCGCGCTCACATCGGAGAGGCGCTTAGCTACCGACCGCTTGTCGGAGCGCGATAGCCAGCCTGAAAAGTATCGCGGATTGTAACAAATGGCTTGCTGCGAAGCTGGTTCATCGCAAGGCAAGGATATCTGCTGTCATCCACTCAATGCCATCCAGACCAGACGAGTCGCTCCCGCATTGTCGCACACGCCTGCCCTTTCTACCGAAGAAACGGTGTCAGCCTATGAAGACGCATACGCCGCAGGGTATGCCGAGGGCTACGCTGAAGGATACGCTCACCACAGCGAAAGATGGCAGGTTTTCAAACGGCGATTTGCTGGGATAGGCTTAACCGTCTTAGCCGAATTGCTTGTCATCGCTTTGCTGCTGACGCTGGGCTGGAACATCACTCAAAGCGAACCGGAGCTTCCGGTTATAACAACACTCGAAGCGCGCAACGCCTCTTCACCAGAGCCCCAAGCGCCCGAGGACAACACGCCAGACGAAGACCAGCGACAGGCCGAACCCGTCACCCAGCCGCCGGACCCACAGCCCATCGAAACGCGGGATTCCCCGCTGCAGCCGCCGCCACGGGTGCTGCCAACGCCGTTACCCGCACCGCCGCCACCTGTGCCCAGGCCGGAGCCCGCTCCACAAACGTCATCGAAACCGCCACAGGTTTACGGGCCGCCGGATACAGGGCCTTCGTCCTATTCCAACGACAGCCAACGCGTCGGGACCGCTCCCAATGGCGAACCCATGTACGCTGCGCGCTGGTATCGCGAGCCCACGCGGCAGGAACTGGCGGGCTATCTCTCAACCGCAACCGGGCCAGGGAGCGCGCTGATCGTGTGCAAAACAGTGCCCGGCTTTTATGTCGAAGATTGCCAATTGCTGGGCGAGAGCCCGCAGGGGTCGCAAATGGGGCGCGCCGTCTTGGCCGCGGCCTGGCAGTTCCGCGTGCGCCCGGCCATCGTAGGCGGTCAATCGCAGTTTGGATCCTGGGTGCGTATACGAATCGATTACACCCGCACTGGTGGGCGTTGACTCGTCAGCTATGGCCTCTGACGACCGCGACGAAGTCGTCGCCATAGGTCTCGAGCTTTTTGACGCCGATGCCCGGCACGTGCGCCAGATCCTCGCGACTGGCGGGGCGCGCGGACGCAATCTCGCGCAGAACGCTGTCGTGGAATATGATGTAAGCTGGGATCCCTTGTGTGCGGGCGAGCTCGGTGCGTTTGGCGCGCAAGGCTTCGAACAGCGGATCACCAACGGGGTTGCTCATCGCTCTGTTGCGTTGGCGGCCTTTCTTCGTCTTTGGACGCTCAGCGATCGTCACAGTTCGCTCACCTTTGAGAACGGGCCGCGCTTCCGGCCCGAGAGCCAGGCCGCCATGCTCGTTGGTCACCAGCATGTCCTGCGCCATCGCCGCGCGCATGACCGATCGCAACAGCGGCGCTTCGTCGCTCGTCAAGATACCAAACACGCTCAGCGCGTTGTGTCCGCGCTGACGCACCCGGTCATCCTCTTGGCCCAGCAGGACCTTTTCGATATGGCCGATGCCAAAGCTTTGCCCGGTGCGATACACAGCGGAGAGCAGCTTTTGCGCGATCTGCGTTGCCTCAAAGAGCTTGGGCGGATCCAGACAGATGTCGCAATTGCCGCAAGCCTTGGGTGGGTCTTCGCCGAAATGCCGCAACAAGATGGCCCGGCGGCAGGTTGACGCCTCGACCAACCCGGCCAGCGCGTTGAGCCGCGCGCGTTCGCTGACAAGGCGCGCGTCCTCGACCTGGCCTAACCACTGCCGCGCTTTGGCAAAGTCGGTCGCGCTCCAAAACAGCCGCGCTTCCGCCGGGTCTCCGTCACGGCCGGCGCGGCCCGTTTCCTGGTAGTAGGCTTCGATCGATTTGGGCAAAACGGCGTGAACCACAAACCGCACGTCGGGCTTATCGATGCCCATGCCGAAAGCGATGGTTGCGACCATCACCATGTCTTCAGACGCTACGAATTGTGACTGCACTGCGGCGCGCTGCTCGGGAAGAAGGCCCGCGTGATACACTCCAACCGTGCGCCCGGTTGCACCGAGCTTTTCAGCCAGTTGCTCGCACCCTTTGCGGCTGCCAGCGTAAACGATCCCCGCGCCAGGGGTGCGGCTTACGAAGTCAGCGAGCTGGCGCGCGCCGCCTTCGCGCGGAGCGATGGTGTAGCGAATGTTGGGTCGGTCAAACCCGGCAACGACCAACCCTTCGTCGGGAAGGCCAAGCTGGCGCAAGATGTCGACGCGCGTCGATTTGTCAGCGGTCGCGGTGAGCGCAAGGCGCGGCACAGCGGGAAACTCATCCAGAAGCGCGCGAAGCTTGCGATAGTCCGGGCGAAAATCATGCCCCCATTCCGACACGCAATGCGCCTCATCAATCGCGAATAGGGAAATGTCCGCTTGCCCCAGCAAAGCCCGAAATGCGGTGGTTGTCGCTCTCTCAGGCGCAACATACAAAAGGTCCAGCTCGCCATCGCGAAAGGCCTGAGCCGTCTCTGTGTTGTGTGCGTCAGCGCTCGTCATGGAGGCCGCCCGAATTCCGACCGCGCGCGCAGAGCGGATCTGGTCGTGCATCAGCGCGATCAGCGGCGAGACGACAATGGCGGTGCCCGGTCGGAGGAGCGCGGGCAGTTGATAGCACAGCGATTTGCCCGCCCCTGTTGGCATCAGCGCCAATGTGTGCTCGCCGCTCAGGACCCGCGCGATCACCGCCTCCTGAGAGCCTCTAAAACCGGGAAACCCAAAGGTTGCGCGCAAGATCTCGCGCGCGTCGTCAAGCAACGGCGCAGAGTTGGCGCTTGCAGAGGCTTGGGATGAAAGGGGCCGGGCTGAAAACCGCATCACCCCGAACAGGCCAGCCAAGGCGGCAGAGGTCAAGGGCGGTGCGCGTCAAGTCCCAAGTTTTGCGCCGCAGCGTCGCCCGGTGCGCTCAGTGACACCGAAAGGATCAGCGAGAGGCGGCTTTCTTGATCTCGGCAAGGTCGATCAAATCGCCGGTTGAAAGAGTGCCCGAAGATTGAGCAATCGTGCCGTCCACGCGTTTCCCGACATCGGCGCGCTTAACCAGGTTAAGGTCCATGTGATCAAGAATGCGGCCATCGTGCGAGAGCATGGAAACCGGGGCAATCGGCAGGCGATCGAGTTCGTCGACCAGAACCGGGTCTTCGGCGACAAACTCGCTCCCGTACTTCTGGCCCCATTGACGCAACGCGATCATGGCGGGCAACAAATCGAAGCCTTTTTCCGTCAAACGGTACTCAATTTTGCGCCGATCGTCTTCGCAAGGCTCGCGTTTGAGAATGCCGTGATCGACCAATTTGGCCAGACGGTTGGACAAAATGTTGCGGGCGATGCCGAGCTCGCTGAGAAATTCCTCAAAGTGCTTAAGGCCATTAAAGCTGGCACGCAGGATCATGAACGACCAGCGTTCACCCATAACTTCAAGAGCTTGCGGCAATCCGCAATCAATAAGTTCACGCAGCGACTCTCTAACTTCACCCATAAATCGGTCCTCTTCGTGCAACCTTGTTAGCGCGAATGTGCGCGGCAGCACAATCCGATAAAAAAATTTTCAGTTTTCGGTTGCAACTGAAAACCGAATCATTTAGGTAGCAATCAGCAACCGGTTTTAAATTGAAACGCTGCGTTGCACAAACAGGAAAACCTCGACCGAAAAGGATGAAAGCGATGACCCTCTCCCTCACCGCTGCAAGCCGCCTCTCCCTCGTTGCCACCGCCGCTCTCGCGCTTGGTACGACCGTTGCTCCGATAGCGAGCCAGGCCGCCGCCCCCTATTACACCGCCAAGCTGGCCGCGCCGGCCGATGATAACCGCGCTGTTGCTGGCGGCGTCGCTTGGGCTTGCAAGGACAACACCTGCGTCGCTGCCAAAGGCACCAGCCGCCCCCTCCGCATTTGTCGTGGTCTCGCGCGTGAGTTCGGCGAAATCACCAGCTTCATGACCGAAGGCGAAGCGCTGGACGAGAAGAACCTGGCTAAGTGCAACGGCAAGTAAGCTGACACTCTAAGGAATGTGAATTCCCGGTCGGTCCGCCGCTCTCCAGGCAGACCGCCACTCAAAATCCCCGGCGCAGCTCTTCCCCAATCCAGCTGCTGCCGGGGTTTTTTTGTTCTAGAGAAGTCCAGCTTTCGCGAGCTGCGCCTCTAGAGCAAACGCATCGGTAAACAGATGCGCGTCCCAACCGCGTTCGCGAGCGGCCGCTATGTTGGCCGGATTGTCGTCGGTAAAGAAGAGCAAATTGCCCTGACGGCCAGCGCGCTCTTCGACAATCTCGTAGATTCGTCCGCTGGGTTTGGCCACTTTCTCAACGCCAGAGACAACAATGTCTTCGAACACGTCAAAGATCGGCTCGGTCGGTCGAAACCCTTGCCAGAACTCATCGCCAAAATTCGTCAGGCAATAGAGCGGCACACCCCTCTCCCGCAGCCGCCGAACCAGTTCGTGTGTGCCATCCACGGGTCCGGGTACGGTTTCGTTGAAGCGGGCGGTGTAAGCGCGAATATGCTCTTCGTAATCCGGGAAAAGCGCAACGCGTTCTGGCACCATCTGAGCTAGGGGTGTCCCGCGATCGTGCTGGAAGTGCCATTCCTCGGTGACGACGTTGGCGAGAAACCAGTCCAATTCGTCGGCGTCATCAATCAACTTTTCGAACAGCGCACGCAGCTGCCAGTGGAACAGCACGCGGCCCACATCGAACACAGCGGCTTTGGCCGGCTCAATCATGTTCACAGGTCCTCAAACAGCGACGGCCCGCGCTCCTATCGGAGGCGGGCCGCTGCAAAACCATCCGACCGCCCAAAAGCAGCCAGCGCGTCAATTAGCCCTGGCGAGCCTTGAAGCGACGATTGGTCTTGTTGATGACATAGGTGCGTCCGCGACGGCGGATGACGCGGCAATCGCGATGGCGGTTCTTCAGCGACTTAAGGCTGTTGCGGATTTTCATCGTGTGTCTCTCAAAAAAGCAAAGCGCGCCGGAACGATCCGACGCGCGGGATTTCTGGCGCTGCCGTTAGCCCGCAAGGTCGGTTTCGTCAATCCTCAACCGCGCAAGTCCGAGAGCTTGCGTTCCCAGGCCAGCGCATGGGCAATGATCGTGTCGAGGTCAGCGTGCTGCGGCGCCCACTGGAGTGTTTCGCGAATACGCGCAGGGTCGGAGATAAGCTGATCCGGATCGCCGGCACGCCGCCCTTCGATCCGACGGTCAATCGTCAGATTGGTCACGCGATCGACGGCATCAAGCACTTCCAGCACCGAGAATCCTCGCCCATAACCGCAGTTCATCGCAAGCGAACATTCCGGCTGAGCGATCAAGGCTTTGAGCGCCAGAACATGCGCCGCCGCCAAGTCACTGACATGGATGTAGTCGCGCACGCCGGTGCCGTCCGGTGTTTCGTAATCGGTGCCGAAAACGCTCACATGGCTGCGCTTGCCAAGCGCCGCTTCGACCGCAACTTTGATAAGATGCGTCGCGCCCGCGGTGGATTGACCCGAGCGCGCTTCAGGGTCGGCGCCCGCGACGTTGAAATAGCGCAAGGCGCAGTGGTTCATCGGGTGCGCCGCCGCCGTGTCGGCCAGCATCCGCTCCGTCATCAGCTTGGACCAGCCATAGGGGTTGATAGGCCGTTGGGGAGTGTCCTCGCGCACGGGTGAGAACTCAGGAAGACCATACGTCGCAGCAGTGCTGGAGAAAATGAAATGGGCCACGCCAGCTTTCACCGCGACCTCGATCAGAGCGCGGCTTTTGGCGGTGTTGTTGTGATAATATTTGAGCGGGTTCTCGACGCTTTCGGGTACCACAATGGATCCGGCAAAATGCATGATCGCGCCCGTTCCTTGTTCGGCAAAAATGCGGGTCAGCAAGTCGCCATCTTCAATATCGCCTTCGTAAAGCGCGACTCCATCGGGCACAGCGAAGCGAAAGCCTGTGGTCAGGTTGTCGATGACCGCGACATCCCAGCCTTCATCTTGGAGAGCGAGCACGGCGTGGCTTCCGATATAGCCGGCGCCGCCCGTGACAAGAACGCTGGGCTTGGCGGGTTTGGACTCGCTTTCGTTCATCATGGCCGCGCGTTAGCAAACTTCTGCTGTAAAAGCGTGAAGCTCTGCATTCGCGGATTGGGGTCTTGCACAAGCGCCAATTGGCCCTATGCCTACAAGCCTGAGAGGAGCCCCCAAATGCTGCACTTCAATCCCCGTCGCCTGGCGTTCTGCGTGCTTTTTCTGACGAGCCTCGCCGCTTGTGCCGGCGGCGCCTACACTGGTCCTGTTGAGGTTACTCGGTTTGTGGCGGACAAGCCCATGGGCCTGGGTGAAGGGACGATCGTCCTACGCTTTTCGGACGACTTGAAGAATCAATCGGCGCGCGACGCGTTCCGTTCAGCGGTGGGCAACGAGCTTGGCCGGCTTGGCTATACCATCATCTCAAACGAAGACATTGCCGGGCAAATCGCGACGATAAGCACCAGCCGAAGCTCACCAGGCCAAACCGACCCGCAAAACCCGGTGAGCGTCGGGGTCGGCGGATCGACGGGTAGCTTTGGTTCGGGACTTGGCGTGGGTGTCGGCATCATTCTGGGTGGAAGCGGGAACCAGAGCCCGCGTGTCGTGTCGGAATTGAGCGTTGCAATTGCGGCCAACAGCCAAGACCCCAACCGGCTAAACCTGTGGGAGGCGCGGGCCCAATTCCCGACCAGCGTCGATTCTCCCTATGCGCCGGTTGACGTCAACGCGCGCACGTTGGCAGCGGCGGTCTTCCAGGATTTTCCCGGCGGCAACGGTGAGACGGTCAGCCTGAAAGCTGGCGAATTGGTGGAGCCCTGATGGACATTCGTATCGACGCCGCCTTCGATAGCGGCAATATTGAGGTGCTTAGCGTTGCGGGCCAGAGCGCGCGTCTCTCTATTCCAAAGGACAACAATTCTGAGTTCGCGCAGTGGTTTCATTTTCGCGTGTCGGGAGCAGCGGGCGAAGATCTCGAGCTCAAAATCACCGGGCTGAACGAAAGCGCGTATCCCGGTGGCTGGCCCCATTACGACGCGTGCGTCTCGGAAGACCGCGAGTATTGGGGCCGCGCGCCTAGCCAGTTCGACAAGGACGCAGACAACGGCACGCTGACGATCCGCTACACGCCCGCAAGCGACATATGCTACTTTGCCTATTTCGCGCCCTATTCGATGGAGCGGCATCACGACCTTGTGGCCGAAGCCGCCGCAAGCGAGGGTGTGGACCTTGTCCCCCTTGGTCGCACCTTGGATGGCCGCCCGCTTGACGTGCTCGAAATGGGCGAAGGCGCGCTCATGGTCTGGCTTTATGGACGCCAGCACCCTGGTGAGACGCAGGCCGAATGGTGGATGGAGGGCGCGCTTGAATGCCTGACCGACCCCACCGACCCCGTGGCGCGCGGTCTTCGCAGGCAGTCTCGCCTCTTTGTGGTGCCCAATTGCAACCCCGATGGTTCGGCCCGCGGGCACTTGCGCACCAACGCGGTCGGCACCAACCTCAACCGCGAATGGGCCGACCCCTCGCCCGAAAAGTCGCCCGAAGTGCTCGCGATCCGGAGACGCATGGATCAAACAGGGGTCGATTTCGCCATCGATGTGCACGGCGACGAAGCCATCCCGGCTAACTTCCTGGCCGGTTTTGAAGGCATACCCAGCTGGACCGATGCGCTGGGCGATCAGTTTTACCGTTACCAGCGTATCCTCGACCGCCGCACGCCCGATTTCCAAACCGAACTCGGCTACCCCAAGACACCTGCAGGTCGCGCCAATCTAAGCATCAGCACCAACCAGGTTGCCGAACGCTATGGCGCCTGCGCCATGACGCTGGAAATGCCGTTCAAGGACCTGGCGGCCTTCCCCGAACCCGAGCAGGGCTGGTCGCCCGAGCGCTGCAAACTGTTAGCGCGCGACTGCCTTGCCGCGCTGCTTGAGTGGATTGAGACGAGCGAGGGCTAAGCGCCGCGATGAGCCGGACCGTTTTGCTGCCGACGCGGCTCTGGCCCAATTTGGTGCGCGTCATGCCGCCGAATGTCAGGAAAGCTGGTATGACGCACTCTTCCGCACCCATCCAGACGATCTCAGCCGTATCCGCCGCGCCTTGGAGTGGAAGGCGGCGAACACGCCCGATGCATGGAGCGCCTCCGGACTGGCCGGCGAAGTGCGCCAGCGCTCAGGCGACTGGCTTGACCCAATCACCGACTGGCCCGAATCTTCTGAAACGGAACAGTAGGAAGCGGATTTTTCCGGTCACACCGGGCGAGATTGTGCTACACCTAAGCCTCACGGGAGAGACATCATGACCATCATCAATCGTCGCAAAGTGATCGCCGGTGTCGTGTTTGGGTCAAGCCTGATTGCGCTGCCGAGTGTCGCGCGCGCTCAGTTTGGATCGGGCGGTATCAACTTATCCTCCATCCTTGGAAAGGCCACTGACAGCGCGCTTGATAAACTGGCCGAGCCGGGCGCCTACTACGATGACGAAGACATTCGCATTGGCCTTCCCATTGTTGGCGGCGGTTCGGGCGGATTGCTGGGCTCGATCATGAGCGGGGCCAGTAAGCTTGGTGTGCTCGATGACGTGCCTCGCCAGATCAACGACGCCGCTGGTATCGCCGCAGGCGAGGCCAAACCAATCTTTCGCGACGCCATCGACGGCCTTTCGTTCAGCGACGCTCCGGGCATCATCAACGAAAGCGACGGCGGCACGCAGTATCTTCGCAGCTCGTCGAACGACGCGCTGCACGCCAAGCTCAGCCCGTTGGTCGACGGCGCGCTTGAGGGTCTTGGAGTTTACAAGACCTTTGATGGGTTGGCCGAGCAGCACAGCTTCATTAGCCAAGCCGGCCTCAATCGGGAGAGCATCAACAAATCGGTCACCGACCAGGGGTTGGACGGCATATTCAACTACGTCGGAAAAGAAGAGGCCGAATTCCGTAAAGATCCTGTCGGCAACGTAACGAAATCGCTCGGAGACCTGTTCGGCAGCTAAACCAGATGCGACGGGCCAAAGGCGTGCGGCAAGAGTTCTGACAAGGTCACCCGGCGCACCTCATCCTTGCCAACACAAAGAACGAGCGGGTCTGTGCCACCAAGTTGAGCGATTTCGTTGAGGACCTGCCGACAGCGCCCACAGGGTGTAATCGGTGCACCATCGCCTTTGTCGAGTGGCCCCGTCACGGCTACAGCCACGAGCCCACCGCGTCTTCCCTCCCCAAACGCGCGGGAGACCGCCACCGTTTCGGCGCATAGGGCAAGGCCGTAGCTCGCATTTTCAACATTGCTTCCGGTGATCACCGCGCCATCGTCAAACAACAAAGCGGAGCCAACCTGGTAATCGGAATAGGGTGCATAGGCGTTTTCTCCCGCCGCTCTTGCCGCGGCAATAAGCGCCGCTTCCTGCTCGCTTGATAGAATCATTTTTGCACCACCACCCATTCGACTGGCTCGTTCGCCGCCTCACTCACCAATTGGCCGTTCGCACTCCATAGCAGCCATGGACGCTGCGCATAGCCGGGTCGAAAGCGATCGCGAACCAACCACAAATCGCGATCCAACGCGTCGGCGAGACGAAAGCGTGTCTCAAACGCCTGCCCAAGCTTTAAGATCACGGGCCGACCGGAATGCGTCTCCATCTGGTTGACAAGTGTCAGCACTTCGCTGGTCACCGCCGCGCCGCTCACGCTTGGCTCGCAGCGATCGGGCAGCTGGGTCAGCGCAAGGCCCGCCGGCAAGAGCTCCGGGTCGCGTGCCACAATCCTGGTGAACCGGGCCGATTGGGGGTCGGCGCGAAGACACGGATTGAACGGTTGCAGAACGCCAACTTTGAGACCGGAGGCCCTGGCCGCTTTGAGGCGCTCGCGAAAACCGGGATCGGGGGGAAAGCCAGCCGGCGCAAGCTCAAGGTAGACAAACGAGGCGCCCGTTGCCTTGAGTGTCTCAAAACGGACCCCGGGCGTGCCCGTGGCAATGACCGCGCCCTGTTCCGGATAAAGGGTCTCTTCGGGGCGCCAGGTGCGCATCTCAAACCAAAACCACGCCGCGTAGACCAAGGCGATCAAAGCCAGCAACGCCAGCAATTGAAGGAGGCGCCGCCCCAGTCCCCCGCGTCGCTTTGTTCGTGTTGTTTTGCCGATTGTCCTGGCCATGGCTTGCGAGAGGTCTCCGCTTCAGCCTTTGATGTGCAGGACGCAGATAAGGGTGAACAAGCGCCGCGCGGTGGCAAAGTCGGTTTCGACCTTTCCTTCCAAACGCTCAAGCAACAGTTCCGCTGCGTTGTTGTGAATGCCGCGCCGGGCCATGTCGATCGTCTCAATCTCCGCCGGTGTCGCTTTGCGAATCGCCTGATAATAGCTGTCGCAAATGGCAAAGTATTCTCGGATGGGTCGGCGGAAACGCGCGAGTCCGATAAGTAAGGTCTCAAGCAATTGCTCGCCTTCGTCGCTCACATCCATCGCCAAGCGACCGTCTCGAACCCCGAGAAAGAGTCGATACGGACCCTTTGCGCCTTTGTCGGCGCTCTTGACCGGCCTGAACGAGTTCTCTTCGATCAAGTCGTAGATCGCAACCCGCCGTTCCTGCTCAACATCCGCGTTGCGCCAAAGGATCGTCGCTTCATCAAGCGCGATGTGAGCGATCCTCTGATTGGTCGCGGGTGAATCGGGCGAGTGGCCATCCATGAAATGCCGCCTTCGCAGATCGGAGGGGGCCACTTCAAGCGTTTCAGTTGAAGGGGGGCAAGGCGCCTTCCCCGCTATCCACAGCGCAAGGTCTGTTGCGTTAAATTTATTCCTGCATTTCGCCCTTGCGAAGCCGTGCCTCCTCGGCGCATCAGGGCCCGATGGATGACACCGAAACTCTGCTCTTTCCCAGCGATGACACTCAAGACGCCGACGGCGCTGGCCGCAAGCTGCCTTCAAACCTGGAGGCCGAGGCCGCCTTTCTGGGCGCGGTCCTGATTGACAACCGCGTGATTGAGGAACTGCGCACTCCGATCCGCCCGCACCATTTTTTTGAGCCGTTGCATGAACGGATCTACGAGAAGATCCTCAAGACCGTTGATCTCAACCGCACCGCATCGCCGGTAACGTTGCGCCCGCAATTTGAGGGCGACCCGGCGCTCGCGGAGCTGGGCGGGCCAAGCTATCTGGCCAAGCTCACCGCGAACGGCGCGGGGTTGCTTGCCCCATACGAGCTTGCCCAGCAGATCTACGATCTCGCTTTGCTGCGCGAGCTGGTGAGTGTCGGGCGTGGTCTGGTTGAAGGGGCGCTCGATACCTCGGACGATGTCCAGCCCATGGATCGCATCGCTGAGGCCGAGGCGGACCTTTTCAAGGTCGCCGAGGGCGCAGAAACGGGCAACGAAGCCGCCAGCTTCCGCGACGCCGCGCTGACGGCGATCAAGCTGGCCGAAGCGGCGATGAATTCGGGCGGCGGCCTATCTGGCAAGACGACCGGCCTTGAATCGCTCAATCGGAAAGTCTCTGGTCTCCATGATTCAGACCTTATCATCCTCGCCGGGCGCCCAGGTATGGGAAAGACAGCGCTTGCCACCAACATCGCGTTCAACTGCGCCGAAGCCCACCTTAATTGGCAGCAAGATGGCGGCGAGATTAACTCCGGTGCCCCGGCGGCTTTCTTCAGCCTTGAAATGAGCGCGGACCAGCTGGCTACGCGCATTCTGGCTGAGCAGGCCGAGATCAGCTCGGAGGCCTTGCGTAGCGGTAAGATGACCCGGGGCGACTTTCAAAAGCTCTCTTTCGCAAGCCAGCGTCTTGCCGAACTTCCGCTTTTTATTGACGATACGCCCGCTCTGACGATTGCCGCCTTACGCAACCGCGCGCGCCGTTTGAAGCGGCGACACGATATCGGGCTTATTGTGGTCGACTATCTGCAACTCCTCCAGGGATCGGGCCGCGCCAACGACAACCGCGTCAACGAAATCTCAGAGATCAGCCGCGGTCTCAAGACGCTCGCAAAGGAGCTGGGCGTGCCCGTTCTCGCCCTCTCGCAGTTGAGCCGCGCGGTCGAACAGCGCGAAGACAAACGCCCGATGCTTTCGGACCTGCGCGAATCCGGCTCGATCGAACAGGACGCGGACATGGTCTGGTTTGTTTATCGCGATGACTATTATCTTGAAGCCACCCGTCCCGACTTCCCGACCGAGACCAGCAGCCCCGAGGCGGTCGAAAAGTACCGCGCCTGGGAGGAAAAATACGAGGAGCTTAAGAACAAAGCTTCGGTCAACGTCGCCAAGCAGCGGCATGGATCAACCGGAAACGTGCCGCTGCTGTTCCAAAGCGAATACACCAAGTTCACCTCTCCCAACCTTAAGGATTATTCCGACTGGGGCTTTGATTGATCACGGTTCGTCGCGGCGAAATCCTTGACTCTCCAAAGCAGCGTCCTTAGGTGCTGCGCTCTTTCCGACAACCGACTTTTCAAAAGGGCTAGCCACATGGCACGCGTCACCGTTGAAGATTGCGTCGACAAGGTTTCCAACCGTTTCGACCTCGTCCTGCTCGCCGCTCAGCGCGCGCGTGAGATTTCGGGCGGGAGCGAGCTTACCATTGACCGCGACCGCGACAAGAACCCTGTGGTTGCGCTTCGCGAAATCGCTGAGCAAACGGTCAAGCCGCGTGATCTCAACGAAGCGCTGGTGACCGGCCTTCAGAAAATCCTGCCGGACGACGAAGACGACGCCGATGAAATCGGTTCGTTGAGCCAATCGGCCGAGGCGCTGCGCATCACGGCCTCCGCGCCGACGCGTTCGACCTCGATTGGAGCCGACTACGAAGGCTGAACATTCGGTAGAACATGACGGGACGCCTTTGCGTAGACCTGTCCCGAATTGAAAAGGCTGCCAATTTGGCGGCCTTTTTTGTACCCGCTGCGCTATCTGAGAGAGCCAAGCGAGCGATCGTTAAGCCCTGTGAGGCCCTTGCCTTCTCCAAACGCGCGTGCGAGGGGATCGCTGTAATGAAAACGTAACATTAGCTGCAGCGGGGGCAGGCAGCTCACACATTTGGGACAGTGCACACAATGGCATCGATTGCAGTCTACAGCGTCAAAGGAGGAGTTGGAAAGACGACTTTCTCTGTGAATCTGGCGTGGTGCGCTGCAAATATCTCGCGCCGCAAAACGCTGCTTTGGGACCTCGACCCATCCAACGGGTCGGGCTTTCTCCTGGGCGTTGACCCCAAGAAAAAACGCAGCGCACAAAGCGTTTTTTCCGCCGCGCGCGACCCGTCTAAACTGATCCAAAAGACCAGCTATGATAATCTCAACGTCCTGCCGGCGGATGAGAGTATACGCACACTGGACCGACAGTTTGAAGGGCTGGGCAAGAAGAAGCGGCTTGCAAAACTCGTTGAGGCGTTGAGCAAGGATTATGATCGGATCATATTCGATTGTCCGCCGGTTCTTAATGAAGTCAGCGCGCAGGTTATGCGCGCCGCTGATCTGGTAATCGTGCCGCTCCCCCCTTCCCCGCTCTCGGCACGCGCGTTTGAGCTGGTGGTCAACGAAGTACGCGGTAGCGGGAAGGGTCACCCACCCATCTTGCCGGTTCTCTCGATGATCGACATGCGGCGGTCGCTCCACCGGGAGGCGCGCGAAACCAATCCGAAGTGGCCGATCGTGCCTTTGGCCAGCGCGATTGAGCAATGCGCGGTTGAACGAAAGCCCGTCGGTGCCTTTGCTCCGCGCGCGCCCTCCGCGCGCGCCTTTGCCCAGTTATGGACCGCGATCGAGCGTAAGCTCGCGCAAGGCTAGGCTCGTTCACAGCCCCGCATTGGCAAGCGCACCAGCTTGCCCCATAGTGCACCGCACCATTCCCAAGGGGCAGATCGAATGAGTGAATTGGCCGAAGGGCTCGGCGCTGCGATCGAAGGATCGCTGGTCGCCAAGGCGGTGGAACCCGATAAGGGGGACACGTCGGACAAACCGCTCTCAAAGATTGAATGCGCCAATTGCGGCGTAACCTTTTCGGGCAATTATTGCCCGAATTGCGGGCAGAAAGCGCGCCCCCATCGCACGCTCACCGCCATTGGGCATGATCTGATCCATGGCGTGCTGCATCTTGACGGCAAACTGTCGCACACGCTTCCCTTGCTGGCCTTCAAACCCGGCCGTCTCACGCGTCGCTATATCGATGGCGAGCGCGCCAAGTTCGTCAGCCCGATGTCGATGTTCTTGTTTGGCGTCTTTGCCATGTTCGCGGTGTTTCAAATGATCGGGCTGACCGCTCCGACCAATCTGGATCTCGGCACCTCGACGGAAGCCTTCCGCGCGCAGGGCGCCTCCGAAGTTGCGCGTCTCAAACAGCAGATTGCCACTATGGACCCGAACGACCCGGAACGCGCATCTCGTGAGCAGCAATTGAAGGTGCTCGAAGGTTTCGTGGGAAGCGCGCAGGATGCCGGCGCGACGAACACGGGCGAAGACGAGAACACGGTGCTTTTCGGCGAGGAAGGAGGAAGGCTCACAATGTCGCCAACCGGGATCGACTGGATTGACCAAGGCATCGTCAAAAAGTGGCGCGAAAACCCTGGCCTCATGCTCTACAAGATGCAGGCGAACGGCTACAAATTCAGCTGGCTACTCATACCGATATCCATCCCGTTTGTGTGGGCGATGTTCTTATGGCGACGCAAGTTCAAAGCCTATGACCACGCGATCTTCATAACGTACTCGCTCAGCTTTATGTCGCTGCTGTTTATCACGGTCTCGCTGCTGGCCACGAGCCCGATTGGCGCGGGCGGTTGGGCGTTTGCCCTGCTTGTTTTTGGCGCCCCGCTGCATCTCTATAAGCATCTCAAATACACTTACGGGCTATCGCGATTCTCCACGATCTGGCGGTTTTTCTTCCTTATGTTCAGCATGCTCTTCATTCTGCTGATGTTCGGAAACACATTGTTGGTGTTGGGCGGTTTCTAGGCCGCCAACGAAAAAGGCGCCGGATTTCTCCAGCGCCTCTTCCAAAATTGACATTCGAAAGGTCAGGCTCCTTGCGGCGCCTCGCCCCCCTTGGGTCCAAAGCGCTTGCCCGCCTTAGGGATCGCCGAGCCATGCTGCGGGCGAACCGCCGCAGGCCCGCTGGGCGCGTCGGGGCGGTCGATCTCTCCGCCATCCATCAGCGTGTTGATTTCATCGCCCGACAAGGTTTCATATTCGAGCAGCGCCTGCGCCAGGGTGTGGAGCTTGTCCTCTTGGCTGGTCAGGATGTCGGTCGCCCGTTTGAGACCTTCCTCAACAAGTCGCTTGATCTCAGCGTCGATCAGCTTGTTGGTCTCTTCGCCCGCCATGGTGCGCGCGGTCTGCCCCATGCCCAGATAGCCTTCCTGGCTCTGTTCATATTGCAGCGGGCCGAGCTTTTCGCTCATGCCCCACTTGGTGACCATGTTGCGAGCCAGGTCGGTCGCGTATTGGATATCGCCCGACGCGCCGCTGGAAACCTTGTCGTGGCCAAAGATGATATCTTCAGCAACGCGCCCGCCCATGGCGACCGCCAGGTTCGCGTGCATCTTGTCACGGTGGTAGGAATAGCTGTCGCGCTCCGGCAAACGCATCACCATACCCAGCGCGCGGCCGCGCGGAATGATGGTGGCCTTGTGAATGGGATCGGATGCCGGCTCGTTGATGCTGACCAAGGCGTGACCCGCCTCGTGATAGGCGGTCATCTTCTTTTCGTCTTCGGTCATAACCATTGAGCGGCGCTCCGCCCCCATCATGACCTTGTCCTTGGCGTCTTCAAACTCCTGCATGGCAACAAGGCGCTTGTTGCGGCGCGCGGCCAGCAACGCGGCTTCGTTGACCAGGTTTGCAAGATCCGCGCCCGAGAAACCCGGAGTACCGCGCGCAATTGTTCTTGGGTTCACATCGGGCGCCAGCGGCACCTTCTTCATGTGAACGCCGAGGATCTTCTCGCGACCCTCGATGTCAGGGATTGGCACCACGACCTGACGGTCAAACCGGCCGGGACGCAGGAGCGCAGGATCAAGCACATCGGGGCGGTTGGTCGCAGCGATGATGATAATGCCTTCGTTGGCTTCAAAACCATCCATCTCAACCAGCAGCTGGTTGAGCGTCTGCTCACGCTCATCATTGGAATTGCCAAGGCCGTGCCCGCGCGAACGGCCCACCGCATCAATTTCGTCGATAAAGACTATGCATGGAGCGTTCTTCTTGGCTTGTTCGAACATGTCGCGCACGCGGCTGGCGCCGACACCGACAAACATTTCGACAAAGTCAGAACCGGAAATGGTGAAGAAGGGAACGCCGGCTTCGCCCGCAATTGCGCGCGCCAGCAAGGTCTTGCCCGTACCCGGCGAGCCGACCAGCAGCGCGCCTTTGGGAATCTGGCCACCCAGTTTTGAAAAGCGCTGCGGGTCTTTGAGGAACTCGACAATTTCCTGCAGCTCTTCGCGCGCTTCGTCGATGCCGGCGACATCTTCAAATGTGACGCGGCCCTGGCGCTCCGTAAGCATCTTCGCCTTGGACTTGCCAAAGCCCATAGCGCCGCCGCCGCCGCCCTTTTGAACTTGGCGCAGAGCAAAGAAAGCAATGCCCAGGATCAACAAGAAGGGAAGCGAATTGAGCAGAATATAGAGCAACATATTGGGCTGTTCGCGCGGCTTGCCCGTGAACTGAACACCGTTATCTTCAAGCAGGCCAGTGATTTCAATGTCAGAGCCCACCGGGATCGCGGTGAAAGCGTTTCCGTTTTTGAACGTGCCCGTGATCAGGTCATCGCCCAGCTGGACCGACTCAATCTTGCCTTCTTGAACTTGCTCGCGGATCTCGGAGTTTTGTATCTCAGTGCCTTGCGTCTGTCCGGATTTTCTAAACAGCGAGACCACCAGCAGAAGCGCAAGAAAAATTCCGCCCCAGATCATCAATTGCTTCACCCAAGGGTTTTGCCCTTCAGGCGGCGGCTGGTTGGGATCGTTCTGCTCGCTCATCTCTCGGTGATTCCTTTTCTCAGACCTCGCAATGTAGGTAGGCCCTCATGAATGGCAAGCTAATGCGCAGCCCGGGGCGCGACGCGTAATTTCGAACACGGTCACCCGAAATTTCGATCATTGGCGGCGGAAGACCCCGTTGAATAGGCCGCGAGAAACACATCGACGGCCCCCGATATTCGCCGCGCGCGATCCGCGGAGGTGACCTGACGGCCAAATCGCTGGTCAAGATCGCCCATTCCCTTGCACAAAGCGGCAAACTGTTCAGCGCCAAGGATCGGGTCGGGCACGCTGAGCTCACCAACCTCGTTCGCGTAGGCCAGGAAGTCGGCAAAGGCCTCCTTCATGCGCCAAGGACCAGCCTTCAAGAAAGCGTGCCCTATCGCGGGCTCAACTTCGGTTTCCGCTGCGATTCGGCGTTCGAACTGGATCATCTCTGGCCGGGAGAGAAACGCAATCATGCCTTCGCCGATGGCTTCCAAGCGCTCTCTGATTGTCCCTTCGAGCGTGTCTTCAAGGGTGAAGTAGCCGCGCATTTTCTCACATTCGAGCTCCACCGCTGCCGTGAACAACCCCCTTTTGTCGCCGAAATGGTTGTACACCGTCACCTTCGAGACGCCCGCATCCGCAGCAACCTGCTCAATCGATGTGGCAGCGAAGCCATGCTCGAAGAACCGCAGCGATGCGGCTTCGATAATGGCTAGGCGTTTGGCCTGATCAAAGGGGCGTCCCGGCTTTTTTTTCAAAGAAATGGAACCCAAACGAAAAACAAGGATTGACTAACTGAACGTCAGCGTTCAGTTAAACGGCATCGTACAGTAATGTGCTGCGCCCCTCGTAAATGCAACCCCTGCCCGATCTAAAGGTTCCGCCCCATGCTCTGGATCGCCATTCGAATGCTCACCGGCGACAAGCAGAAATTCTATGGCCTGCTCTTTGGCATTGCCTTCTCCACTTTGCTCATCACGCAGCAGCTTACCATTTTTGTCAATCTGATCGAGCGCGGCGCCAGCGGGGTCTACAACTCGCCCGAGGCTGAGGTCTGGGTGATGGACACGGTCAGCCGCACCACGGATGTAAAGTATGAAATGCCACCAACCGCGCTCGACGAGGTCCGCTCGGTTAGGGGGGTTGAATGGGCCGTGCCGCATTTGCGTGGCTCGGCGGCGGTGCGCACGCGCACCGGCGATCTGGAATTTGTCGAGATCATCGGGGTCGACGACGCAACGCTTATCGGTCTCCCAGAGGTGATGATCGAGGGGAGCAAGGATGTTCTTTCGCAGCCCGACACCGTGATAATCGACGATGTGGGCATCACCAACATGTTCGCTGATGGGGAAGATCCGCTCGGGCAACGGCTCGAACTGAACGATCAACGCGCCGTCATTCGCGGGATTGCGGATTCCATTCCCAGCTTCACCAGTCAGGTCGTGCTTTACACAAAATACAGCCAAGCGCTCAATTACGTGCCCGGCACGCGCAACCGTCTCTCCTTTGTCCTGGCCGGGGTGTCCGAAGGCGAAACGGCCGCCGCGGTTGCGGATCGGATTGAAGCGCAAACCGGCCTGAAGGCCGAAACCCGGGACGAGCTGGCGAGGGCCGGCGTCGACTTTATCATTGAGAACACCGGTATTCCGCTCAATTTCGGCATCACGGTCGCGCTGGGCTTTGTCGTCGGTGTTGCCATTGTTGGCCTTACATTCAGCCTCTTCATTCGAGACAACATCAAGCAGTTTGGAGCGCTCAAGGCGATCGGCGTCACCAACGGAAAGCTTGTCAGAATGGTGGGCACACAGGCCGCATTGGTCGGCTCGATCGGCTACGCATTCGGCATTGTAGGCACCGTCCTTTTCATCTGGGGCTTTTCGGGAAATCCAACCTTCAAGGGCTTTTACATTCCCTGGCAGATACCGTTCATCAGCGCGGTCTCTGTGGTCGTGATCCTCGCTATGACCGGATATGCGGGCCTGCGCAGCGTGCTGCGAACCGAACCCGCCTCGGTGTTCCGGTGAGCCTCTCCATGACCGATGCGAAACCCATGACCGGCCATCAGGCTGCCACCGCCAAAGGTGTTATGGACACGCGGGCCATCGGCGGCTGCGATCCCACAGCGGCCATTTGCGCGCGCGGCATCATCCGGGATTTTCAGGCTGGCCAATCAACCATCCGCGTCCTCCACGGGATCGACGCCGACATTCGATCGGGCGAGATGACCTACGTCGTTGGTGAGAGCGGATCGGGCAAGACAACGCTGATCTCGATCATGTGCGGCATTTTGTGGCCGACCGAAGGCGAAGTTCGGGTGTTTGGCACGGATATCTATGCGCTGAGCGACACCGAGCTGGTGAATTTCCGATTGGAGAACATCGGCTTTATTTTCCAGCAGTACAACTTGATCCCTTCGATCGACGCCGCCGCCAACGCCGCTGTGCCGCTGATCGCCAAAGGGATGGCGGTCGACCGTGCGCGTCGCCGCGCGATGGAACTGCTCGACGCGCTCAATATCGGCGATCAGGCCGAAAAGCTCCCACGGCAGCTCTCAGGCGGCCAGCAACAGCGGGTCGCGATCGCGCGCGCTCTGGTTCACGAACCGCGGCTTGTGGTGTGCGATGAGCCAACCGCCGCGCTTGACGCGCGCTCGGGCCGCCGCGTGATGGATCTCCTGCGCGAAGTGGCCGTGGCGCAGGATCGCGCCTGCATCATCGTCACGCACGACAACCGCATCTTCGATCTCGCAGACCGTATCCTCGTCCTTGAGGACGGAGGCGTTACGCATGACGGCACCGAGATGCCTGAGGATCATTGACCTTTCCTCGCAACCCCCAATCCCCTCAGTTCAAAGGCGTATCATGGCTTTGCTTCCCTCAACCTTCAGCTTTTCCCGGCAAGCGCTTCCGATTCTCGCTGTCGTCGGGCTTGTCGTAGCGACGTTGTTTGTGATCAGCGAGATTCCCGCGCGCGAGATCACCGAGCCGGAAAAGCAGCCTCCCAAAGCGACGGGCGAGCTCGCCAATGCGGCGCGCGTAGCGGGCGCGGGCCTGGTCGAACCGGCCAGCGAGATCATTGATATTGGCACCGCCTTGTCAGGACTGATCACCGATTTGCGCGTCGCGCCGGGCGACCGCGTGACAAAGGGGCAAGTCCTGTTTCTGGTCGACGACCGCGCGGTTCGTGCGCAGCTGAGCGAAGCCAACGCCGCCATCGGTGAGGCCCGGGCTGCCATCGCCGAGGCGAACACCGCGCAATCGACCGCGCAACAGCAGCTCGACTTGTACCGCAATCTCGACGATCCCGCTGCGGTAAGCCGCTCTGAGGTTATTCGGGCCGAAGGCGACTACGACGCCGCCACCAGCCGACTTGCGGTAGCCCGCGCCCGCTTGACAGCCTCGCAAGCCCGCGCCGCCTCGATCCGAACGGACCTCGGACGCCTCACTGTGCGTGCGCCGATCGCTGGCGAGATATTGGCGGTCAACATCCGCCCCGGTGAATATGTGGCCACACAGGGGGGCAGCAACTCAGCGCCCTTCATCCAGATGGGGGAGACAAACCCACTGCACGTGCGCGTCGATATCGATGAGAACGAGGCCCCGCGCGTCAAGATCGGCGCAAAGGCGAAAATCTCGCCGCGCGGCGCGGCGCAAACTCAGGTGGAGGCCACGTTTGTGCGCGCAGAACCCCAGGTTGTGCCAAAACGCCAGTTGACCAACAGCGCCGCCGAACGCGTCGATGTGCGGGTTCTGCAGCGCATTTACGCGTTGCCGGAAAGCGACGTGTTCCGGGTTGGCCAACAGATCGACGCCTTCATTCCCGCTCGCGAAAGCGGCGAGAGCGGGGAGTAGGCGCCATGGTCCCTCTTTCCCGGTGGCTTCTCCTTGTCCTGCTCGGGCCAGCGTTGGCGGGCTGCGGGCTCAAGCCTGCGCCCGAGATCGCCACACCGGCGCCCGACCTCGCGCCCAGCTATTTCTATATCCCCGAGACCCAAACCGCCGCCGATGTTGAGGCGCTGTTGCCGTACGAAGATGCAGGCTTCGCCACGCTCGCCGAGCAGGCTTTGATCAACGCGCCAAGCCTTGCGGAAGCGCTCGCCAGGGTGGACGTCGCTCGCGGCGGAGCGGCGCGCGCTGGTGCGGAACGTTGGCCCAACATTAGCGCCGATGCGAGCGTCACGGAGAACCGGATCAACCCAAACCAGTTCGGCGATGCAGGAGCCAGCGGTCTGATCCCGAGCACCCAAACCTTTTACGGCGCGAATCTCGTGGCCAGCTGGGACCCCGACATCTTCGGTCAATTGCGCGCGCAAGAGCGCGCCGCGCTGGCTCGGATCGACGCCGCGAGCGCCTCGGCAGGGGCCGTGCGCAACGCCTTGTTGGCCGAAATTGCGGGCAGTGTGATAGACTGGCGCACACTCGCCGCGCGGACAGCTGCCTTGCAAAGCGATGTGGAAGCGGCCCAGAGTCTCACGCGTCTTGCCAAAGCTCGTGAGCAGGCCGGCATCTCTCCTGGATTTGACCGAGTTCGCGCCGAGGCACAGGCCAGCGCCTCGCGTTCACGCCTTGCCGCTGTGGAAAGCGAGCGAGTGCGGATAATCGGACGCCTGGTCACGCTGACCGGTGTGGGCGCACGTCAGGTCAGCGCGGCGCTTGCCGGGTCGAGCGCCGCGTTGGCACCGCCCCCGACCCCCGCGGCTTTGCCATCGGAACTGCTCACGAACCGTCCGGATATTTTGGCCGCGGCGGCGGAATTGGCGGCCACGGATGCCGACCTTGCTTCCGCTTCGCGCGCGCGTTTTCCGCGCTTCACGCTCTCAGGCGTACTCGGTCTCCTCGCGTTCGACCCAAGCGACCTTTTCGACAACGATTCCATCGTCGGATCGCTCACCGCTGGGGTGGCCGGGCCGCTGCTTGATTTTGGCCGCATCTCCGCCGAGATCGACACGGCGGCGGCCAATAAGCGCATCGCTTTTGCCGCCTATCGCGGCGCGGTCTTTCAGGCTCTTGGCGACGCGGAGGCAGCCTACGGCCTGATCACAGCGAGCGACGCAGAGGCCGCTCTTGCGCTTAAAGAAAACAGCGAGCTTGAACGCGCCGCGCGCCTTGCCGACACGCGCTACCGCGCCGGGCTCGTCAACTTCTCCGAAGTCCTCGAAGCGCGCCGTGCCGCCGATGCCAGCGGCGAACGGGCCGCCGCCAGCGTTGGCCGGGCGAACCGCGCTCGCGTGCTCTTGTGGCAGGCGCTGGGCGGCTCCGGCGCTCGCGGGCGCCGAGGCTTCAAGCTGACCGCTGCAAGAGCGCAGAACGCTCGCACCGGCACACGACCTCGTCGCGCTGGTTGAAAAGTTCGTGCACGAACGTAACGATCCCAGCCTCAGGGCGAGACTTGGATGAGCGCAGCTCTTTGACTTCGGTCTCAGCGCGCAGGGTGTCGCCGATGAAGACGGGCTTTGGGGTCACGACGTTGTTGAACCCAAGGTTGGCGACCAAAGTGCCCAGGGTCGTGTCCCCAACCGAAAGCCCCACCAGCAACGCGAAAGTGAAGGTTGAATTGACCAGGATCTGTCCAAACCCGCTCGCCTTGGCCGCCTCGATGTCGAGGTGAAGCGGCTGCGGATTGTGCGTCATGGTTGAGAACAGGAGGTTATCCGTTTCCGTCACCGTGCGGCGGATCTCATGGGTGAGACGCTCGCCCACCTGCCATTCGTCGAAATATTTGCCCGCCATCAGCCCGTCTCCTGCCGCGAAACGGCCCACGCCGCGATGACTTCCGCGCCGTCTTCCGCGCTTGAACGCACCGCGCCCGGGGTGCGGCTGAAGCGCGGAGCGGGGGCTGTGTGCCACTCGCCGTCATGTTCCACATAGGCCTTACGCGCTTTCATATGCGGGTGATCGCGCGCCTCTTCAAGATCGAGCACAGGGGCAAAACATGCATCGCTGCCTTCGAGCAATTCAACCCATTCCGCCTGCGGCCTCGTCTTGAACAAAGCGGCGAGCTTGGCGGTGTAATCGTCCCAATTGACTGGGTCCATCTGCCCTTGGGCGAGCTCCCCAGCGCCCGCCTTGGCGAGCAGCTCCGCGTAGAATTGCTTTTCAATCGCGCCCACCGACACCTCGCGGCCATCCGCGCATTCAAAGCAGCGATAAAAGGGCGCCGCGCCGCCCAGCATGCCTTTTCCGCGCTCCGTGGTGATGAACGGGCGATCGCGCACGCCTAAGAAGAAGCTCATCAGGCTGGTCGCTCCATCGACAATCGCGGCGTCCACAACCTGTCCCTGGCCGGAACGTTCCCTTTCGTAGAGCGCGGCCAGGATACCGAAGGCGCAATACATAGAGCCACCGCCAAAATCGCCCACCAGGTTCTGCGGCGGGACGGCCGGTTCGCCCGCATGACCCACCGCCGACAAAGCGCCGGTGATCGCGATATAGTTGATGTCATGCCCCGCTGCCTGCGCCAGCGGACCGTCCTGGCCCCAGCCGGTCATGCGCGCATAGATCAAGCGCGGATTGGCCTTAAGCAACACGTCCGGCCCCAGACCCAGCCGCTCCATCACACCGGGGCGGAACCCTTCCAAAAGCACATCGGCGCGCGCGCAAGCGGACTTGGCCAGCGCCAGACCCTCCTCGCTTTTCATATTGATCTCGGCCCGGTGACGCGCGCGCTCAACCACCGGGTTGGTCACAACCGCGCCGGGACGCACAATCGTCACGACTTCAGCGCCCAAATCGGCGAGCAGCATGGCAACATGCGGCCCCGGTCCGATGCCAGCAAATTCGACAACCTTTAGCCCCACGAGCGGGCCTAAAGATGGTGCAGTGGCTTGCGACATGGTTTGTGTTCTCCTCTCAGCCGCGCTGTCTGGCCCGAGCGGCGCGCGATGACAACCGGCTATTTCCGGCGCGTCCGGGGCGTCTCTCATTGTGCGTTGCACCAATACCGCGCCCTTGCTACGCGCCGTCGGGAAGGGTGCACGCAACGAGATGCCCGAAGGGCGGAGAGCAAGATTGAAGATCGCAATTTTTGGGCTCGGCTATGTGGGATCAACCGCGGCGGGCTGCATCGCAAGCCAGGGGCACACAGTGATCGGTGTCGATGTGGCTCAGGCGAAAGTCGACGCGCTCAACCAAGGCCGTTCGCCCGTTTACGAGCCCGGTCTCGATGATCTGATCGCGGCCGCGCACGCCGATGGCCGCGTGCTGGCGACAACCGAGCTAACCGACGAGCTGGACGATTGCGACCTTGCCATCGTCTGTGTCGGCACGCCGAGCGGTGTCGATGGTGCGCACAACATGTCCTTCATCGCTCAGGTCACCCGGAACATAGCCGAAGCGCTCAAGCCCGACCGGGCCAAGCCGCTGACGCTAGCTTACCGGTCAACCATGCGCCCGGGCTCGTGTGAGAACATCATCTGGCCCATCCTCGAAGGCGCTTTGGGCGACAAGGCGGCCAACGCCGTCGAGCTTGTCTACAATCCCGAATTCCTGCGCGAGGCCACGGCTATTGAGGACTATTTCAACCCACCCAAGATTGTGATTGGCACGCTGGGCGGGACGCCCTCTGCCGCAATGGCAGCGCTCAATGAGGGGATCGAAGCGCCCGTTTTCGAAGTCGGCCTGCGCGAAGCCGAGATCACCAAATTCGTCGACAATTCGTGGCACGCGGTGAAGGTCGCCTTCGCCAATGAGATCGGAAGAGTGTGCCAGAATCTCGACATCTCAGCGCGCGACGTGCACGCGATTTTCAAAAGCGACACCAAGCTCAACATCTCCGCCTATTACACCCGCCCCGGCGGCGCGTTCGGTGGCAGTTGCTTGCCCAAGGACGTGCGCGCGCTCCAGTATATTGCCGCCGACACGGGTTCGGCGACGCATTTGGTGGATTCGCTTATCCGATCGAACGAAGCGCACAAGCATCATCAGTTCCTGCACGCGACCGAAGGGCTGGAGCCGGGTGCGAAGGTCCTTCTCGTTGGCCTCGCCTTCAAGATGGAGACCGACGACCTGCGCGAAAGCCCGGCGGTCGATATGGCGAGGAAGCTGCTCGAGGCGGGCTATGATCTCGACATTTACGACCCACAGATTGAGCCGGAAAACCTGGTCGGCCAAAACCTGGGCTACGCTTACGCCTTCCTGCCCCAGATTGACGATCTGCTGGTCAGCCAGGAGCAGGCTGAGCGGCGCAACTATGCGCTCGCTATCTCCACCAATCGCCTGATCGATACGGTCAAGGTCAAGGCCGACACGCTCGTCGACGCCAGCCGCATTCCTTAAGAGCCTCCCCGATGAACGCACCCACTGCCACCAACGGGACGGCTTGCGCCGAAGAGGGCATTCCTGAGGTCATCGAAGGCCAGCCGCTCAGCGGCAAGCATGTCCTGATCGTCGTTGAAAACCTCCCACTGCCGTTTGCTCGGCGCGTGTGGCAGGAGGCGCGCACTTTGAAAGCGGCGGGGGCGGCGGTCTCGATCATCTGCC